>Ga0206681_10000004_pt1 | contig 189918 bp, 169 predicted proteins | sample M150012015metaG_FD_161048 | JGI IMG/M metagenome (GOLD analysis project Ga0206681, IMG submission 161048) | Ammonia-oxidizing marine archaeal communities from Monterey Bay, California, United States - M1 500m 12015 | ecosystem: Environmental > Aquatic > Marine > Intertidal zone | place: USA... | reverse complement strand
TTATTTGAATAAACCTACTCAATCACGAATTCAACGCGACGGTTCATTCTAGTTAAGCTATTAGAGATCACTTGACCATCAGCAGTAGTTTCTGTTACTTTAACAGACTCATTAGCTAAAGGAGCATCTTCACCCTTAGATTCAGCAGTTAAACGAGAAGCTTCAACACTAAACATGTTAGATAAAGCATCGATTACCGCATTAGCTCTACGTAGAGCAACTTTATGATTGTTTTCTGAATTACCTACAGTATCAGCATAACCAATAACTCTTAATTTATAAGTAGGGTTCGCTTGTAACAATGAAGCTACAGCAGCTAATCTTTCGTAGTTAGCATAAGAAACTTTCGCAGAGTTGAAGTCGAAGTATACTGCTGGCATAAATGCACCTTTAGCACCTCTAATTTCTTTTCCTTGGAAGTTTACAGTAGCACCAGAAGCAGTGTTAGGCTCAATATCAACAGAGTTTGCAACACCATCTTTATCGCTATCTAACTCACGTCCATTAGCATCAACTTGTACACCACGAGCAGTAAACGGATCTTCATCTGCATAATCAGCGATACCATCCATATCAACATCTAAAGCGTTTCCTTTACCATCAACAGCAACTCCTTCTGGAGTGTTATTATCACCATCAAAAGCATCAGCTACACCATCACCATCAGAATCAGTAGAAAGACCTTCGATTTCTGTTTTCACAGAAGCAATGTCTCCGTACATAGCATCAAGAGGATTGTTCCACTCAACAGATTCCTCTGTATTCGTAAAGCGGTAACTTAAACCAAGTGCTGTTACAAAGCGAGATGGCAAGGCATCAGCATCCGTAATACTCTTTTGAGCAGTCACAGAAAGACCTAAATCTAAATTGTCTGAAACAGGAGCTTTAAGACCACCACCTATAGCGGCTAATAATGATTTAGGACCTCCATTTTCTGGTTCTCCTTTTAATTCAGCAGTCAAACCACCTGTTAGGTAGAACTGTAAATTACAATCGCAGTTACTTAAAGCAATATTTGACAGGTTAAAAACCCCAGCTGCAGATAACTGACTATACCTATCCTCTTCATGCTGACTCATTAAGCCTCCAAATTGCAAAGAGATTACAGAATTAACGGACTTGGTATAAGTCAAGCCGTATCCCATTTCGAAATCAGTGATAGAAGAAGCATTGCTGATAGCAGCTAAATTCAGCCCTATCGAAGCGTCTTTTGTTAAAAAACTTTGTGAACCACCATCTTGGGCGAAAGCACTAGATGCAACAAATAATGATGCGAGTGCTACTTTCTTTAAGTTAATCATGTTTTTAATTTTAGGATATAGTTTTCTCTATGTGGTTAAATATAAACCATCAATCAGTAGACTGACAGCTGCAAATGTAAAAAAATGCTTTTAATTATAACTTAATTCTATGAACTCCTTTCGTGTAACTTTTGTTTAAATATACAAGAATCTTATCAAAATCCGAGTTTTGATTCACAAAATCTAAATTAGTCACGTCTATTATGAGCGCAGGGAAGTCTTTTTGTTGATTTAAAAAATTAAAATACCCTAGATGAATCTGCTCTAAATAGGAGTCAGAGATCGCATTTTCATAGACTCTTCCCCTACCTTTAATATTCTCTTGTAGCCTAGTAACCTCTGAATACAAATACACTAACAAATTTGGTTTAGGCAGCTTCTGAAGGATTATGTCGAATAAATTTTTGTAGAGATTAAACTCATCTACGGGCAAATTGATCTGAGCAAAAATCAAGGACTTCACAAAGTAGTAATCCGAAATAATAGTCTTGTGGAAAATATCGTGTGTGTTGAGCTCATTTTTAAGCTGATGATACCTTTCGGCTAAAAAAGACAACTCTAAAGGGAAAGCGTGTTTTTTTGGATCCTCATAAAACTTAGGCAAAAAGGGGTTTTCAGAAAATTCTTCAAAAAAACTATGGGCATCATATTCTTCTGCCAACAATTTCACTAAACTCGTTTTCCCAGTTCCTATATTCCCTTCAATTGCTATATAAGGATACTTGTCCATAATATTTTATTTGCGACTCATCTTCACATTTATCTAATAAATCACCCATACTCAAACCTACAGTTTCATGTATCCAATTAGGCGCAATATCCACTAGGGGTTGTAAAACAAACTTGCGAAGATTCATTCGTGGGTGTGGCACTTGCAACTGTGGATGATCTACTATTACGCCTTCGATAAGAATAATATCCAAATCGATACTTCTAGCTTCATACCCTTCACTATTTGAGCGCTCCCTACCTAATTGACGTTCTATGTCTAATAAGGACAACATCAAGTCTAGAGCTTGTAAATCTGTAGTTAAACAAATAGCATTATTTAAATAGGCAGTATCATTATAGCCCCAAGAAGGCGTTTCGTAGATTGGAGCTATTGCTATTATATTTCCTAATTCTTCTTGAATTTTAGCAATCGCCATTTGAATATTCTCTTGGCGATCCCCTTCATTAGAACCCAAACTAATCAGGACAGTAGATTTCATAAAACCTTTAGCTTACCGCTCTCAATTGCGTCAATTTCTTACGCGATATTTTACCCTCGGCGTAAGAACGTGTAATATGAAATTCCTTATCATCTGAAGAGGGTAATTCGAACATAGCATCAACCATAATCGCTTCGCAAATAGAACGTAAACCTCTTGCGCCTAATTGGAATTCCTCAGCTTTATCGACTATGAATGCATACACATCGTCATCTATCTTGAGTGTGATTTCATCCATCTCAAACAACTTTCTGTATTGTTTGATGATAGAATTCTTAGGCTCGGTAAGGATATTTCTTAGCGCTTCTCTATCCAAAGGATCGAGGTGCGTTACTATAGGGAGACGACCAATTAGTTCTGGTATAATTCCAAAACTCTTTACATCTTGTGGAGAAATGTATTGTAGAAGATTTGAATCATCAATACGTTCTTCAATAGAATTACCAAAACCAAGTGCATTGGTATTCATTCTATTTCTGATATGACGTTCGATTCCATCGAAAGCACCACCGCAAATAAAGAGTATGTTTTTAGTATTTACTTTGATGTATTTCTGATCTGGGTGTTTTCTACCTCCTTGTGGCGGAACATTTACTACGGTTCCTTCCAACAGCTTCAGCATTGCTTGTTGCACCCCTTCTCCGGATACATCTCTGGTAATTGAAGGGTTATCACTTTTACGAGCAATCTTATCGATTTCGTCAATAAATACAATTCCTCTTTCGGCGAGTTCAACCTCAAAATCGCAGTCTTGTAACAAACGAGAAAGTATACCTTCTACATCCTCACCTACATATCCCGCTTCTGTTAACACAGTGGCATCAACAATGGTAAACGGAACATTTAACATTTTAGCGATGGAACGTGCAAGCAAAGTTTTACCTGTACCTGTTTTACCCACCATCATGATGTTTGACTTCTCAATCTCTACTTCTTGCTCTTTATCACTTTCTTGCAACACACGTTTATAGTGGTTGTAAACGGCAACAGAAAGCACTTTTTTAGCGTGATCTTGACCAATCACAAAAGCATCTAAATGTTCTTTTATTTCTTTAGGCTTCAACAAGGTTAGCTCATCTGCCAACTCTTCGCGAGATTGGTGATCCATTTCCTCACTGATAATTTCGTGTGCTTGGCTAATACATAAATTACATATATGCCCAGTAGTCCCTGCAATTAAAACATCAGTTTCTTGCTTGGTACGACCACAAAACGAACAATTGATTCCTTTTTCTTCCATAGTGTAAAATTAGTAAATCATCTTGATATACAAGCACTTACTATAAAGTTCCATCTCTAAGCTCAGCTTTTAACTGATGCTCTAAAGATTTAAATATTTTTAAAATTGCTTTATCAACCACTTTATCGGTCAGTGTTTTCTCTTCATCTCTAAAGACAAAACTTAAAGCGTACGACTTCTTTCCTTCTGGTAATGTATCGCCCTGATATACATCAAATAGCTTCACTTCTTTTAGCAAGCTTTTATCACTACGCAAAGCGATGGCTTCTAATTCCGTAAAGGCTACTTTTTCGTCTAACAACAATGCTAAATCACGACGTACAGCAGGGAATTTAGAAACTTCCTTATAGCTAGTCTTTTGATCTTTCAGCATCTCTAGAATAGCATCCCAATTAAGGTCTGCATAAAACACTTCTTGCTTTATACTGAAGTTTTTAAGAATAGACTTGCGAACTATTCCTAGCTCAACCACTTTCTTTTTACGGATTTTATAGACTACAGCTTCTGAAAGAAGATCTGTTTGTGTTTGTGACAAAGATACCCCTTGGTTTAAGCCTAGTTTTTGTAGAATCTTTTCTACTATACCTTTCATGTGGAAGAAGTCCACTTTATCGCTCTTAGCATTCCAACTTTCTTCTTGCTTCTTACCCGTCATCCATAATGCCAGACGACGTTCTTCTACAAATTCATCGCCATAGCGGTTATATGTTTTACCGAATTCATACAAGAATACATCCGATACTTTACGGTTGATGTTATAAGCTAAGCCTTCTAAACCACCAAACATTAATGTTTGACGCATCGCATTTAAATCCTGACTCAAAGGATTCAATAAAATTACTTGAGAATCCTTCTTTAAAGCATCTATCCCATCGGTGTAAGATGCTTTCGTTAAGGAATTACACATTCCTTCGTGGAATCCATTAGATGAGAGTAAATCAGACACACGCTCTTGTATTTTGTGTGCATCTGGTTTAGGAGCTATAGAAAGAGAAGCATTAATTCTGCCTGTCATTCCAATATTATTGTATCCGTAAATACGTAAGACCTCTTCTATCACATCAACCTCGCGTTGCACATCGGCACGATAAGGCGGAACAGATAGTTTTAAGCTTTCAGTATTTTCTTCTAAAATCTCCATTTCTAAATTGGCTAGAATAGACTTTATAGTATCTCTATTTATAACCTCACCAATTAAACGATCACATTTGTCGTATGAAAAGTCAACAACAAAATTCTCTATGGGTGTAGGGTAAATATCAGTAATCTCGGAGCTAATTACACCACCAGCAATTTCTTTCATTAAAAGTGCAGCACGTTTTAACGCCCAAATAACAGTATTTGGATTTACCGTTCTTTCGAAACGAAATGAAGCATCTGTATTTAAGGCGTGTCTTTTAGCTGTTTTACGAACTGAAACAGGATTAAAGAAAGCAGCTTCTAAGAATATAGAGCTTGTAGTTTCTGAAACTCCAGAATCCGCACCACCAAACACCCCTGCAATACACATTGGTTCTTGGTTGTTACAGATCATTAAATCGCTTGCATCTAACTTGCGCTCATGATCATCTAATGTTGTAAACTTCGTGTCTTTATCTAAAGTTTTAACAACAATTTTATTGCCTTTGATTTTTGAAGCATCAAAAGCGTGTAGCGGATTACCTGTTTCGTGTAATACGTAATTCGTAATATCTACGATGTTGTTTATCGGAGCTAAACCTAATGCCTCTAACCTTCTTCTCAACCATTCTGGAGACTCTTTAACCTTAAGTCCAGAGATTGTAAGTCCAGCATATCGTGGACAAAGCTCATTATCTTCAACTGTTACATCGATTGATAAATCTGTATTGTCTACAGCAAAAGCTTCAACCGAAGGTTTGCATAAATCTAAAGACACTCCTTGAGCCGCTAAACCAGCTCTTAAATCTAAAGCCACACCCATATGTCCCATCGCATCTGAACGGTTTGGTGTAAGACCAATTTCAAAAACTGTATCGCTTTCTAATTTGAAATATTCACTAGCGGGGGTTCCTGGTTTAGCATTTTCATCTAAAACCATAATTCCATCGTGAGCACCACCCATACCGATTTCATCAGAACCACAAATCATCCCTAAAGAAACCTCACCACGAATTTTACCCTTCTTAATTTTAAACGACTCCCCTTTATCATCGTAAAGGATAGTCCCTACTGTAGCCACAACAACATTTTGTCCGGCGGCAATATTGGGTGCCCCACAAACAATTTCTAAAGTTTCATTACCTATAGTAACTGTGGTTTTACGTAAACGATCGGCATTTGGATGTTGTTCACATGTAAGAACATTTCCTATCACCAATCCTTTTAAGCCACCTTTAATGCTTTCTATCTCTTGGATTCCTTCAACTTCAAGACCAGTATCTGTTAGAACTTTCGCGCAGTCTACTGCGTTTAAGTCTACATTTAAATACTCTTTGATCCAGCTATATGATACCTTCATAATAATACGGGTTTTGCGAATAGACAAAAGTACGCATTGTCCACGAAATAGAATGTTTAGAGCATAAAAAAAGCCCCGAATGTTCGGGGCTCTTTAAAAATATTTTCGCTTAGTGCGTAATAATCAATTTTTGAACCTCAGTTTCTTTTCCTTGCACACTAAAAGTGTAGAAGTAAATCCCTGCTTCAAAAGTAGTTAAATTAAGAGACTTAGAACTTAACAAGTCCTGAGCATATACTTTGTTACCTAACATATCGTACAGCACAAATGCTGCCGGTGTAGTGTTTGTATAGTCTATATGAAGCACTTCATTTGCAGGGTTTGGGTACACAGACGAGTTAATGTCAAATTCTTCAACTCCTACATATTGAGATAATGAAGTAAATGTAACATCCGTACATACTTTATCTGTAGGATCGTTTACTAAAGAAAAACAATAGTTAATCACATAGGAAACTTCTTCTCCCATAGAGTATATATAACCTGAAAAACCGTCAAAACTCTCGCCAGCAGGAATTACTATAGAATTCGTTGAAACGTTAGTTGTAGGTGTATAACACGTTTCTCCCCAACAAAAGGTTGAAATTATCGCATCATTAGGGTTCATTGTTCTTGTAACAATAATTTCTACATCTTGATCCGTTACATTAACTACATCAAAGTGTGCAGTACACGTTTCTCCTGGGTTAGAGAAATAATACGCAGCGTGGTCAGCAGATAATGATTGAGCAAAAACAGAAACGCTCATTAGGCTTAAAAAAGAAAGTATTAGTTTTTTCATAATCTTGTTGTTTGGGGATTTAAAGTCAAAAAGCATACCAAAACAAATGTACTAAAAAAGGCTCCCCATATCCATGGAGTGCCTTTCAAAAATATCAATTTAAAATTACTTGATAATGTTCAACTTCTCAGTGATCATTTCGTTGGCAATTTTAATGTTCACATAGTATAAGCCCGTAGTTAATGTCTCCACTGGTAAAGTAACTGTGTTTTCACCAGCGTTCATTCTTGAAGACTGAACGACTACTTTTTGACCTAAAGCATTTACCACTTCAATAACAATCTCATTAGACTCAATTAAGTTGAATGCTACTGTAGCATTGTTTGAAGCTGGGTTAGGGGAGATAGATGCTGTATTCTCTACTATTTCTTCTATTCCTACACCATGTGTTACTTCGAAAGTTACGGTTTGCAAATCACCCCAATCACCTGAAACATTCAACAGTTCTAATCCTTCTGCATCGGTTACTACAATAGAACCACCCGCATTAGATGACTGCCCATCTCCAAATGAATCTAAGGCTCTAAATGTATAACAGCCCTCAGCTAAAGAAGCAGAATGGTTGTGTGTTAAATACGCATTTTCTGCTCCACCCAAATAAGACTCAGACATAAGCACTTGTCCATTTACATCAATAATTTCCCAAGATGTATCACTAGGTTGAGAATCTGTATTCACTTCTACATGAATAAAAGAATGGGCTTCAACACTCTGAGTTAACTCAACAGAAATAGAATTATCTGCAGCAAGAACATCTCCATCTACCACAATATTAAACGAAACAAGATTTGTATTTGCAGGTACTTCTTCTAGCACTATTTGTTCAGTGTTCAGAAATGGTAAAAAACCTGCCCATTCAAGTTCGTCTACTACTACACCATCAACAATAGTTTCAATAACAAAAGAGGTAATCATTTCACTTCCCGTATTTGAAATCGTTATCACGGGCTCAACTGTACCATTCCCACAATAGTTCACTTCAGAATTGTAAGACTGTATCCCCGCATTTATTCCATTAATAGGGTTACAAGTATAATTAAACACTTCCTGAGCTAAAGTTGGAACAGTCCAATAACTACCAGAAGAAGTTTGACCAATTTCTGTAACCGTTCTATCAGGACAGATTAAATAGATTGTTGGATAATATGATAATTGATATGCATCTGATATGGAATCATCATTTGCCAACGGATAATCTATAATACTTGTCCAATCTCCAATAGAACCAGAGCCACCATAAAGGGCGCTAACATCAGTTGATGGATCAGCCTCAGCAGCTAATACTAAAACTGAATTTCCATAAGCTTCATGAAAGTCTTCGAAGACACCCGTTTGTGCAAAACTCCAACATGGACCACACCATACCGCGAATAAATCCAATAAAACAGGCTTACCTTCATCGAGTATGTCATAAAGCTGATGTTCTACACCCTCCAAATCGGTGATTGTAAAGTCAGGTGCTATAGAACCCGAAGGTAACTGGGCATAAGTAGAGCCCGAAATTAAAACTGTAACAAGTAAAGAGTGTATAAATTTTCTCATAATCTAATTTGTTTTACATCACCAAATGTACATTAACTATAACAATTAAATACATCAACACAAAAGGCTCCCCATATCCATGGAGAGCCTTTCAAAAATATCATTTAAAAATTACTTGATAATGTTCAACTTCTCAGTGATCATTTCGTTAGCAATTTTAATGTTTACATAGTATAAACCAGTAGTTAATGTTTCAACTGGTAATTTAACTGTGTTTTCTCCAGCGTTCATTCTTGAAGACTGAACAATCACTTTTTGACCTAGAGTATTTACTACTTCAATTACAACTTCATTAGAAACTGTTAAGTTTAATGCTATAGTTGCATTGTTTAAAGCAGGGTTAGGGAAGATAGATAAAGTATTCTCTAACACTTCTTCAACACCTACACCGTGGTTTACTTCAAAAGCAACTGATTGCTCAGCACCCCATCCACCAGCGATACTTAACAACTCTAAGCCTTCACCGTCAGTAACAATAATAGAACCATCAGCACCTGCACCAGAACCATCATATCCTGTTTGACCGTCACCGTATCCATCGTAAGCAGTAAATGTATAACATCCTGTAGCTAAAGACTCATAGTGGTCATGAGTCATGTCAGCGTCAGGACCACCGCCATCCCATGAATCTTCTGTTCCAGGTTCATAAGCTCCAGACATAACAATAGCACCAGATGCATCTTTCACATCCCAAGTAGTTTCACCAGGATAGAAATCAGTATTCACTTCAACATGGATATAGGCATGAGATTCAGTAGCTAAAACAATTGACACATCAATATTATCATCAGAAGCATTTAAATCTCCTGTCATTACTAGAACAAAAGAAACATCTGTAGTATTAGCAGGTAATTCAGCTAAAGTAACTTGCTCAGAACCAAAAGTAGCTAAAGAGCCTGTCCATTCATAAGAACTAATCACCGATCCATCAACAATTGTATTGATTGTACAAGCAGTCATATCTTCTGTACCCATGTTAAGAATAGTAACGATAGGGTCAATTTTACCGCCACCACAAGAAACTAATTCTGCGTTGTAGGACTGCATCATTGCATTAGACCCTTCAACAGGCTGAGGACAAGTATTCACAAATACTTCTTCAGCTAAAGTTTCAACAGTCCAATAATCAGAACCCGAACCTTGTCCGATTTCAGTAACACTTCTATCAGGGCAGATAAGGTAAATTGTAGGGTAGTATGCTAAAGCATAAGCATCTGCAATAGCACCATCAGGATCATCTGCTAGTGGATAATCCATAAGAGAAGTCCAGTCACCAAGAGCGGAAGTACTCAACTCAGAAGCGGGAGTAGTTGGGTCAGACTCAACAGCGATAGTAAATGCAGAATTATCTCCGTTAGGACCATAAAGTGCATCAAATTCATCAAAAACTCCTGTTTCAGCGAAAGACCAACATGGTCCGCACCAAGTAGCGAATAAATCTAATAATACAGGTTTACCTTCATCAAGAATTGAATAAAGATTGTGTTCGTTACCATCAATATCAGTGATAGTAAAATCTGGCGCTGTAGAACCAGCAGGTAACTGAGCAAAAGCTGTCCCAGAAACCAAAGCTGCAACAGCTAAAGAGCGTAATAATTTTTTCATAATCTAGTTTAGTTTGTTTTTACGGCACAATTAACAGCAAAAACTAGACCAATAATACTAAAATCAGAATATATATTATTTAACTACCAAAAGAGAACCGTAATTTCACCCCAAAGCTACTATTTGCAGTATCAAACGACGTGGCAACCTCATACTTCTTTACAATTCTATCATAAAATAATTGCATACTTACACGCTCACTTAAGACATAATCTGCAGAACTTTTAATCGAAATATCTGTACTTCCACTAACAGGTTGATTTGTATTCTCTTCTATACTACGTATAGCTGAAGATGTTTTTCGAATCGACAAATCGAGATTTAAATCGAGATTGGAAGAGAAAGTTCTATTTCCATTAGCAGTAGAAAGACTAATCTCGAAATCGTTAATTCTATAACCTAAACCAATGGTCAAACTCTTACCAGCTTGTTCTTGAATTTGGTTGTTATTTAAACTCAAGGATACCTGACGATCTTTACTTATTTCTATACGAGTGGTAAGACTATTATTCATAGTCATATCTACTTTAATCAGCGGGCTAAATTGCTCAGAGATATTAACCGTTTGAATTTGAAATTCAGAGATGAAATTATCATTAGCATCAAAATTGTCGGGATTAGACTCTAGAGTTCCAGTAAAAGGAAGACCTGAAGTACCATAAAATAAATTCGTTTGATATGAGCTTATTGAATAGGTTGAGGTATAACCATGAGAAATAGATACGGTCTTGAAATGCTTCTTTACCCAAGGAATATTGGTTAAACCATCGTATTTAACATTCCAGTTAGGCATAGGGATACTCGGGAATTTATTTAAACCTTGTGAGGTAACACTTGTTCCTGAGTATGCAGCCATAAAAGCAGGGATTAATATTTCTTGTGCATTTGGACCAAAGCCTAATGGATACAAATCATCTGGATTTACAGCTACCCCATTAGCAGCCGCAACTCTTTTCGCCATAGTAGCTCTCATGGCTCTAAACTCATCAAATGTTTGAGAGAAATTTGTTTCCATCGGTCTAAATGCAGTTCCAATAGCAAGGAATGACATAGTAAAGCTACCGGTTTCATTTTTATTTAAAGACTCGAATATAGGGGTATCCATATCGCCCGTATTCCTATAAGTTTCTGCAGTATTTGTAGTTTGATTTCTCTGCGCCGTTACTTGAATTCTCAATTTTTTTATAGGCTCTATGGTAGAACGTATATTTAAGCGAGATGTAAATCGTTGTGTGTATTGTTGATTCAGTAATGTATCGCTAGTAATCCAATCGTTACGTACCATTTCTGGTCGTATATCATCTTGACTACCGAACACAAATCCCCAACCAGGAGAGGGATTAGAACTAAAACTATTCCCCATTCCAAAAGCACCCGCCCTTGGCTTAAACCCAGGAATCATAGTTGCGTTGGTTTCATCGTAGCTTAAGGACACATTTTTCACAGAAAGAATAGATCTGGTTATGTGCTCGAAGATTTTAAACTCGCGTTCTTCCTCTTCTTCCTCTTCTTCCTCAGTTTCCTTTTCCTCTCCTTCAGCCTTAGCTTGTTGTTCCTTATCCTTTGCATCCTTAGAGACAGATCTAGAATCTGATCGTGAGTTTTTGGAATCCCCACGTCCACCACGACCTTTTTTAGAATTTGAACTAATCTTCTTGAAATATGGCACCTTATTGTAAAGGGTTTTCATATTTAACTGTGCATTAATTCTCTTTTTATTGGTGTTCTGAATTACATTACCCAAATTAATGGAATCGTTAATCAGCGCCATAGAACCTGCATTCCAATCGTAAGTTCCGTCATAATTAAGAGTTAAACTAACCCAATCGGTAAGCGGGAATTTATTAATCGGAACCGTATACCTAAGATCAAACTGATGATGGTACATTGTAGGTCTACCCATAGAAAATATACTATCGCGTAAGGCATCTTTTTCTACTTGCGTATCTATTCTACCTTCAGGCTCATCAACAATAGAGCGTGTATTAGCAGAGAAATTTAACTTTAAACTTTTTGCTAAATCATACTTTACATTATAATTCTGCGTAAGATTAAACAACTTACTGAACATGGTATCGGGCTCAACAATATTTATAGGCGAGGTTGCATTTAAGCTTGCAATGTTTCGCATTTTCGTTTCCGAGTACGATTTATTGAAATCTGTTCGAGCTGAAATATTTTTGGGCAATAAGTAAAAGTTGAAGTCTTTTATTAACCTCAGGTATTTCGATTTTTTTAAGAATTTAATTTTACCAAATGGCTTATAGTTTTTTGGACTATTGTTATAATTATAGCCCAATCCACCATTATGCTCTCGCATGGTACTAAACTCAGTATTGATATTTCTATTAAATAGTTCGTTATAAGAATAACTTAAACTTATGTTTTCGATGTCATAGAGCTTACTTTTAGAAGCTCCACGTCCACCTCTACCTTCTTTACTTCCTCTTTCACCGTTACCATTTTTAGATGCTTTTTTTGCTTTGCTACTACTCCGTTCTTTACGAACGTTTGTAAGGTTGATTGAGCGTCGCATTGTATAATTCTCTACAATACTCTTAAGAGTATCTCTAGCACCCTGACTTAAATTTTCATCGGCTAAAGTAGCTTGAAGCTCTACATCAGGATCTAATGGATTAAACTGAGGTTTCAAAACGGTTTCAGAGACCCCTACAAAAAGAGGTATTTTAACATTGGCATCTTCAGAAAATAACTTCCCTAATTCTACATTAGACGTGAAATTATATTGACGCGTTTCTTCTTTATTTCTCTCCGTAACCCCTTGCTCTAAACTCCCAAATCCTATGGTACTCATATTCCCAGCCAAGGTCATGCTACCTATATCGGCAAGGCGAGTTTTTAATTGTGCTTTTGCTGCATATCCACCACGCTCATCAAAATCTGTTAAGCGCAATTCATTAATCCAAATTTCAGCACATTTTGGCAACTCATCATCTAAAGGATTAAAAGAAGCCTCTTGATCAGGATTTCTTACTCCCAGCATGATGGTTCTAACATTCCCTAAATTCGGATTCCCCATTATGGTGATCCTCTTACCAGACCCTTCTGGAAGGTACGAGAAAGGCTCAGTGAAACTCACTGCTACATTTCCATTTCTGATTTCAGTATTACGCGCCGCCTTAGCTAATTTCAAAATTTCAAAATCTATCTCAACTTGATTCTCATCAGGCCAAACCTCATCTCTTTCGGTAGCACCCCATTCGGTAACTTTTAGAGGTATTTCATATTCGTAATAGTTGGAACTGTAATCTGTCCCCACACGAATAAACATATTTAAATCGTCGTCGAGAAGTTGATATTCTTCTGGATTTTTTTCCTCGGCGTGCACAAAGAACTTAATCTTTTTATACGTCCGCATATCCATAGTTACATTCTTAAACGCCCCTCTAGCATCGCCATCCTGAAGATCGCAAATTTTAAAACTTATAGACTGCTCATTCTGTTGCTGAAGCGTAGTAGCGCCTAACATTTGCTCTCTCTGTATACCTGGAGGGAGTACATAATGTATTGGATCTCTTCTTCCGTTTTCTTCTAAGTTTACAACGGAAATATCAAATATGGTTTCTTCATTTTCTATAGCTAATCCAGGATCAATCAAACTATTTAAATACTTACGCCATTCACCTCTAACCATATCTAAGGTCGCAAAACGAAGCACTGTAGGTTTATCAAATCCTTTCATAAACATTCTCATGAAACGAATGGATTTAAAATCCGGAATACTATTAATCTTCTTATCGTATGAGCTTATTGGAACTTTAAATTGTATCCAACGCGTATCGTTATTAGGTCCTGCATTTTCGATTATAGAAGTAATATAATTAGTCCCTACTTCTTCTAAATCTTGCGGTCGCATACTCACCTTATATTGGTAATACGATTCAATTTCACTTAGTGTATAATCACTATTTATATCTTCTACATCTGGCAACTGGGTATACGAAGATTGAGCATCATTATCAATAGGAGAGTTCCCATCTAAACCCGTATTCTTTTTGTAACGCTCGAGAATGCTTTTTTCTTGAGAATCGTAATCTGAGCCATAATAAAAATGGTAGTTATCAGAAGCAGGATCGATATTTGCTTTAACATAAGCATTAGAACTTTCTCCGTGTAGTGTGCTAATTCGCTGCAAATACGAACTTTCCTCCCCCCCTTCAGTAGGGATAAAGGCACGCTCCATCTCATCATCTAAACCATCGAGCCCAACATCTTGCAATGCTCTTGCATCGGTACCACTATTAAATGCAGTTACCAGCGCTTGAACCGAAGGAACTCTACCCCATGCAGTGGTATCTATATTCGTTTCATCACCATCTATTGGCAAACCATTTTCATAACTTTTTCGAGAATCCTTTAAGATATCTTCAGATACATTTCCTAAGTTGATATAAAAATCACCCCCAGCAGAAATTGGATCTTCGATAAATGGATCCATCATCCAAAATTCTAAAAACTCAATATTCGCAGATTCAAAATCATTGGTTTCAATTTTTCTTACAATCCCACCCCAGCGAGTTTCTGGCGCATTTAGCTCCCCATCAGCGTTTAGACCAGAAGAATAGCCAGGCGCACCTTCAACATCAAAATTATACGGACCTTTTTCTTCTGGATAAAAAGCTAAATCGAAGGTGCGAAGTCGTAAAGGTTGCCCGTGAGGAATATCTTTATCAGGGAATATTTCGTTGATAGAGATTTCACGCACATAAGGCGCTTCTCTATCTTCATCGCTAATATGACTCGGTGAATAAGCTGTTTCTCTTTGTAAATCAGAGTTAATAATATACCATGACAATAAAGCTCTGTTATATCCGTAACGCAAGTCATTGGTTAAACTAGCTTCTGGAAATAAGTCTTCATCCTGTGGAGTACTGGCTAAATGCCATGCTTGTGCCGTTCTTAAATCTATTGGCGACTGGCTATTTTCGAAATCATCTATATAAGCGGTACCTGTAGCATCAACATTTATAGACTTTGGATGTCCAGGAATAAATTGAGCAAACTCTCCAGTAATAGAGAAATTAGACTTTTCCTTTGTCTCAATTAAAGGCAGTTTATCAATAATCTTTGTTAAGAAGGGTGCTTCTGTTTTATAGGCACCATTAATTCCCCAAATGGTATTCGATATAGGCTCATCCCCCATATTGATTTTTGTGTTCTGAGAATTTTCTGATAAATTTAATAGTGTCGCACCAAAAATTAAATCATCATTAAACTTATAGTCGGCATGCAAGCCTAAATACCGTTTTGTCATCCATTGATACCCCGAATTATTTTCGAGCTTCACATCAATTTGTTGACCTGAACTCAAAATACCCTCATCAATAATTTTCACTCTACCCAGATTGTAATCTACCGTATAGTGGATATTCTCTTCCAAAGGGGCACCACCCATAGTTACGGAAACCGAACCTTGCGGTATAGACATAGCATTAAGTGGTATATCGGCTCCAGAAGAAGATTTATATTGACCTTTAAGAATAAACTTATTAAGCTCAGCTACCTGAGAAGCTGCCGTTTTGGTAGAATCATAAAGCGCGTCGAAAACATAAGTATTCGCAATTTCTGTTGAGATACCTGCTTCAGCAAATTTTGCACGTAAATAAGACCCAAATGGCTCTGTTGAGGGTAGGTAAACACGACCATTGGAGGTCTTTATCGTTAAATCTGGTATGAAATCAAAAATCCCATTTGGACCTGGGTCAAGATTTTGATTTAGGTTGTCTAAATTCATGGTTTGAATCAACAACTCACCACTTAAACCTTCTTCAGGAATGTAAGGTAAGGGAGTACCAGACTCATCATCTTGATACAAAATCTGAAGATCAAAATCCTCTTTATTTACTTGGTAGGCACCTAAAGCATATACGTTCTTCATTAATAACCTCCACATCGGAAGCTCAATATCGACCGTGGTGCTTTTAAGCAATTTCAACACCAAAGCATCTGGAGAGGCAACATCTGTAGACAATTCTCCAACTTGATAAGGAGTTCCATTAACTGTATACTGAAACGCAACGGCTAAAACTTCATCAGAGTTTAGCGCTTGATTTAAAGAGATAAAACCTAAACGATTATCGAAACTAAATTCTGAACTCGTTAACTTCTTGGCATTTTCAATTTTCTCATAATCTACCGCTTGTTCAAAGCCTGAACCGTTTAAAGAAGAGGTAATTTGACTTACATTCCTAATATTTGGGAAGTCGCCAAGTAAGATATCTGGATCTAAACTATTATTTCTATTGTCTGGATTCGCAATATTTAAAGATCCTGAGTAAACATTAGAGACATTATGAACTTTATTTAAATTTTCCCCTAAATCTTGAAAAGCTAATATATTTCTTACGTTTTGAGTTACACCTGATTTATTGGTTACCCAAACTTCAATATTAGTTATGGTTACACTTGAGCTTATGATTGGCATATTTGCCAAAGCCAAATCGTAATTATCATAAAAATACTGACCTAAGAAGAAGTGTTTATTCGCCTCGTAATCGTCTGCATAAATTTCAAAATTTGTGGTCTGAGCACCACCGTCTACACGAATCGTACTCGTTTCGGATTTCTGTTCTGAAAATACAGCAGTAAAAGTTGCTTTCCCAAATTGAAACTGTGCTTTAACACCAAATAAACTTTGAGTTCCAGAAATTAAAGAACCACTAAGAGGTAAACTTACATTCCCAAGTTCTATTTTCTTTATAATTTCATCTTCATCACCTGTATACTCTAATTTCATTTGATTTTCAAAATCAAACTGACTCTTTGTATCGTAATTAGTACGCAAGGCTAATTTAGTCCCAATCTTACCAATCACATTCATCTGAATACTTTGGTCAAAATTAAAACTGGCGTTATTTTGTTGATTCTTAGTTAAATTAGGGTTTTCAGTTTTATCTACACTTCCTGCAAAAGTAAGTTCGGCAGCACCTTGAGGTCTTATATCTACGGTGTTACCACCAAAAACTCTACTAAAAGACTCTCCACCTAACTGAAGTTTTGGCTTCGTTCCTGCAATTCCTTGATCAAATAAATTCGATTGAACTTTTTGTCTCCAATAATCTTGAATTTGCTGATTAAACAACCATTTCCGATAAGCGGACTCACTCATAAACCTTGGACGCTCTATAGCTATACTACCAATATTTTTTTGAAAGGTAAAATCTCCATCATCTAGACTATACTGAATCGTTTCACCAATATTATTTGGCAAACTAAATTGCATTTGTGGATATGGCAATGCCAAACTATCATCTTGAGCCTTAACAACAGTGTTGGTAAAGAGTAAAATGAAAAGCGTAAAAAATATTTTTATCGTAGCTAGATAGGGCTTCACTTACAATTGCTTTAAAGCTTGTTTAACGAGTTCTTCAACTTCTATTTGTGGGTCTTTCTCTAACAATTTATCTATCAACTTATGCACAGCCTTCATAGGGAATCCAAGAACTTCTAGTGCTGATAACGCCTCTTCTCGGTTTCTATTGCCAGATTTAATGCTAATCTCAATATCATCAAAAGCCTTGAGCATTTTATCTTTTAAATCCAGAATAATACGTTGTGCAGTTTTAATCCCTATACCCTTTACGGATTTGATCAATGCAACATCTTCACTCACAATAGCATCTCTAATTTCTGAGGACTGCATTGACGACAAGATGACTCTAGCTGTAGAAGCCCCAACACCTGAAACAGAGATTAACATTCTAAAGATCTTGCGTTCTAATTGATCATAAAACCCATACAAAGTATGCGAGTCTTCTTTTACAGCTAGATGTGAATACAATTTGCAAGATTCAGAATCGCCTAATTTCGAATAAGTATTCAACGATATATTGAGCATATAACCTACGCCGTTACATTCTATAACCGCATAAGCAGGGTTCAACTCAACTAATCGACCTTGTATATGAGTAATCATTATCGAACCATTTTATTGTGAGCATCGGCAACAGCCAAAGTCGTCATATTTACAATTTCCTTTACACTTGCTCCTAGTTGTAGGATATGAATGGTCTTTTTCAAACCAATTAAGATCGGGCCGATTGTTTCGAAACCTGCCAACTCTTGCATCAGCTTGTAGGCAATATTCCCTGATTCTAGATTAGGGAATATCAATACATTTACTTGCTTATCGGCTAGATCTGAAAATGGAAACTTCTCTGCGAAAGCCTCTTTATTCATCGCAAAGTTTGCTTGAACTTCTCCATCAACCGTTAAATCTGGTCTGCGGGTATGTAATATATGTACCGCTTCTCTTATTTTTTTAGAATTTGTATCGCGAGTAGAACCAAAATTAGAATAAGACAGCATCGCCATATTAGGTTTTATTCCTAATCGCAAGACTGAATCTGCTGCAAGCTCAGCTATATCGGCTAACTGTTCTGCATTTGGATTAATATTTATGGTCGTGTCAGCAAAAAACACAGGTCCAGTAGCAGTCATAATTACATATAAACCAGCCACTTTTTTCACCCCTTCTGCAGTTCCAACAATTTGGAGTGCAGGACGAATGGTTTCTGGGTAATTTCTAGAGAATCCAGAAATCATGGCATCTGCTTCACCTAGCTCTACCATCATAGCTCCAAAATAATTACGCTCGCGCATAATTTTTCGAGCTTCGTATTGTGAGTAGCCATCTCTGCATCGCTTATTCCACAATACATCTCCGTAGTCATTCAATTTTTCTTGCATATCATCAGCCTTCGGGTCGATGATGCTTACACCTTCAAAATCAAAACCGTGTTCTTCAATGAGAGCTTCAATCTTATCAATTCTACCCAATAAAATTGGCTCCCCAATCATTTCATCCTTGATGATTTGAGCAGCCTTCAACACGTTGTAGTGGTCTGCCTCAGCAAATACTACGCGCTTAGGATTTAACTTTGCACGTGTAGTAACATTACGCAACAATTTATTATCGCGTCCTATACGTTTGTTTAACGAAACTTTATAACGACCCCAATCGTCAATCGTTCCTGTTGCTACGCCTGAATCTATTGCTGCTTTAGCAACCGCAGGAGCTACACAAGAAATCAATCGCGGATCGTTAGGTTTTGGAATAATATAGTCTGGACCAAAAGTAATATTCGTTTCACCATAGGTGATGTTAACCTCTTCAGGAACCAATTCTTTGGTTAAATCGGCAATTGCTTTTACTGCAGCAATTTTCATTTCCTCATTAATCTTAGTTGCTCTAACATCTAGTGCTCCTCTAAAAATATAAGGGAATCCTAATACGTTATTCACCTGATTTGGATAATCAGAACGTCCTGTAGCAAAGATGATGTCTTTACGAGCTGCAAGTGCTTTGGCGTATGAAATCTCTGGCGTAGGATTTGCCATTGCAAAAACTATAGGCTGTGCAGCCATAGATTTCACCATTTCTGGACTCACTACATTTCCTTTTGATAAACCAACAAATACATCTGCATCGGTCATTGCGTCTTCAAGAGAGTTTAAATCTCTATCGGTAGAAAATTCCAATTTATGTCCAGTTAAATTATCTCTATCCGAACGAATAACACCTTTACTATCGCACATCACCACATTTTCGAGGCGAGCACCAAGCGAAACATATAACCGGGTACAAGAAATGGCTGCAGCACCGGCGCCATTCACCACAATCTTAACATCTTCTATATTCTTCTCTACAAGCTCCAATGCATTCAATAAAGCAGCAGCAGAAATAATTGCCGTACCGTGCTGATCGTCGTGCATCACAGGAATATTCAATTCCTCTTTTAAGCGACGTTCAATTTCAAAACACTCAGGTGCTTTAATATCTTCAAGGTTAATTCCACCAAAAGTTGGAGCAATTGCCTTAACAGTCTTCACAAAAGAATCCACATCGTTTACATCCATCTCAATATCAAACACATCGATGTCGGCATAAATCTTAAACAGTAATCCTTTCCCTTCCATAACGGGTTTTGAAGCTTCCGCCCCAATATCACCCAATCCTAAAACGGCAGTACCATTAGAAATTACGGCTACCAAATTTCCTTTGGCAGTATATTTATAAACGTCTTCTTTATTTTCAGCAATTTTCAAACACGGCTCAGCCACTCCAGGCGAGTATGCTAGCGATAAATCTCTTTGTGAATTCGTGCTTTTTGTAGGCACAACTTCTATCTTCCCAGGTCTCCCTTCTGAATGAAAGTCTAAGGCTTCTTGCTTTCTAATCTTTACCATAGATTATTTTTCTTATTAACCTACAAACATACGAAACGAAAGCGGGAGGTTAAAAGTTAAAGATTGAAATTTAGTTATTAATTAATGATAAATAATTAATAATTATAACAGCTGAAAGTTAAACTGAAAAGTCAAGGATAGAGACAATTAATCATCAATAATTCTTAACTATCAACTGATGTTACTCCACTGCATTTTATTGTAATGAGCACGTATATACTCTTTATGGATAGGGCGATTTTCATCACTACTTAAGCTTGAATCTTTTTCTAGTACCTCGATGGCAATTTTTCTTGCGTATTGTAGAATTTTTGAATCTTTTAGCAAATCGCCAATTTTCAAATCTAAAACCCCACTTTGACGAGTACCCATGATATCTCCTGGACCACGAAGCTTTAAATCGGCATCAGCAATTTCGAAGCCATTTTGTGTTTGCACCATCGTTTTCAGCCTAAACTTTGCATCTGGGCTCAACTTATTATCGCTCATCAATACACAATAAGATTGTTCTCCACCTCTACCTACGCGACCTCGTAACTGATGTAATTGCGACAAACCGAAACGCTCGGCACTTTCAACCACCATTACGGATGCATTAGGCACATTTACACCAACTTCAATTACAGTAGTAGCCACCATTATATGGGTTTCACCTTTTACAAACCGAGCCATTTCGGCTTCTTTATCTTCAGCCTTCATTCTTCCATGAACTACAGAAACCTGAAATTTTGGTCGAGGGAAATGGCGACAAATACCTTCATAGCCATCCATCAAATCTTTATAATCTAGCTTCTTACTTTCTTCAATTAAAGGATATACGATATAAACTTGCCTCCCTTTATCGATCTCTTGTTTCAAAAAGTGAAACATCGATAAGCGATGTGCGTCTGTTTTATGAACCGTAGTAATTGGTTTTCTCCCAGGAGGCAATTCATCTATCAGAGAGATGTCTAAGTCGCCATAAACAGCCATGGCTAAAGTTCGTGGAATGGGTGTTGCAGTCATCACCAACACATGCGGAGGTCTAGTATTTTTCTTCCACATTTTTGAGCGCTGAGAAACCCCAAAACGGTGCTGTTCATCGATGATGGCCAGTCCTAAGTTATTATACTGAACCTTATCTTCCAATAAGGCATGAGTTCCTACTAAAATATCGAGCTCTCCAGATTCTAAAGCCATATGAATCTCTCTTCTTCGAGCTACTTTTGTCGAGCCCGTGAGCAAAGCCATTTTCATCCCCACAGCTTCCACCATTTCTTGTAAACCATGAAAATGCTGAGTGGCTAAAATTTCTGTTGGAGCCATTAAACAAGCTTGAAAGCCATTGTCTTTTGCCATTAACATCGCCATTAAAGCAACTATGGTTTTCCCTGAACCCACATCTCCTTGCACTAAACGATTCATCTGTTTTCCAGAGGCAACATCTATACGAATTTCTTTCAATACTCGCTTTTGAGCACCTGTCAAGTCAAAAGGCAATTGCTCATTATAAAACTCGTTAAAATAGGATCCAACCTTAGTAAATGGATAAGATAAAAAGGTGTCTTTTTTGTGCTGTTTAAGCTTTAACATTGCCAATTGAATAAAGAAAAACTCTTCAAACTTTAATCGGCGATGCGCTTGAGTTAATAAGGTCTCAGACTTAGGGAAATGCACATTTAATAGTGCATCTCTTTTAGAAATAAGCTTGTATTCTTTACGAATTTCTAAGGATAAAGTTTCTGGAATATAAGAAGCTACTTGCTCCAAAAGCTCATGAACCAATTTTGCAATCCCTTTTGAATGTAATGACTTTGCACCTAACTTTTCGGTTGAAGGGTAAACCGCCTGCATAGCAGTAACCATACTCTTTTTATGAGACTCGAGTGTTTCTATTTCAGGATGCGAAATACTAAAAGTCCCGTTGTATAAAGTGGGTTTTCCGAAAATCACGATCTCTTCACCTACTTTAAGACTCTTCTTAACCCAAGAAGCCCCTTTAAACCATACGAGCTCCATAGAAGATGACTCATCTTGAAAAATAGCTTTCAATCGCTTTTTTCTAGCTACTCCTTCTTCCTTAACTCGAACAATTTTTCCAATAATTTGTATGTCAGCCAAATCAGGTTGAAGTTCAGAAATCTTATGAAAACGCGTTTTGTCGATATAACGGAACGGATACAACTCTAATAAATCGCGATAACGAAAAATATGAAGCTCTTTTTGTAAAGTCTCGGCACGCTGAGATCCAACTCCTTTTAGGAATTCTATAGGAGTATCAAGCATGTGCGGATTTTTAGACATCATCAAATTTTATCAAATGTAAGTTTTCAAATTCGTAGTTCAAAAAAAAACCAATTTCAATGCAGGAAATGAAATTGGGTAAAATTTTAGTAGCTTTGAAATCAAATTTACCAATAAATTAGATTTCTACTATGGATTTAAAACCCACTCGCATATTTGAATTGGCAGAATTCACTCGTCAAAAGTTCAACAAACTAGATGTATTAGCAGGTAAAGAGGACGGTGTTTGGCGTACCTACTCAGCAAATGAGTATGTAACGATGACTGATTCTATTGGTTATGGATTACTCAACTTAGGCGTTGAAAGAGGTGATAAAATTGCTATCGTTTCTCCTAACCGCCCAGAGTGGAATTTAGCTGATATGGGTATCAATAAGATTGGTGCTGTAAACGTTCCTATCTATCCAAACATTACAACTGCAGATTACGAATACATCTTAAACGACTCGGGTGCTAAGATTATGTTTGTAGGATCCAAAGAAATTTTTGACAAGGTAAAAATGCTTATCGACAAGGTGGAAACCCTAGAGGTTATCTATTCCTTTGACGAAATTGAAGGCGCTAAAGACTGGCATGAAATCATTGAAGATGGTGTAGCGAATCCGCAAGCTTCAAAAATGAAATCGAATCAATTGGAAGTGAAATCTTCTGACTTATTTACACTCATTTACACATCTGGAACTACTGGAAACCCTAAAGGGGTAATGTTATCTCATGATAATCTATACTCACAATTCATAGGACTTAGAAATGCCATTCCTTTTAATCAAGATGATAGAGCGATTAGTTTCCTACCCCTTTGTCACGTTTTTGAGAGAGTTATAGAATACTATTACTTATTTAAAGGTGTTTCTATATACTATGCGGAAAGTATCGAGTTATTGGGAGAAAACTTAAAAGAAGTAAATCCTACTATAATGCCTACTGTTCCACGGCTGTTGGAAAAGGTATACGATAAAATTGTAGCTAAAGGGTCTGACTTAACAGGAATTAAAAAAGGTCTTTTCTTCTGGGCATTAAATCTTGGTTTGAAACACGAACTAGACGGTAAAAACGGTTGGTGTTATGAATTTCAATTAAAGCTTGCTAACAAAATAATCTTTACCAAATGGAGGGAAGCTGTGGGTGGTAACATCAAGTACATTGTCTCAGGAGCGGCAGCTCTACAACCTCGTTTAGCAAGAGTTTTTACTGCCGCACAAATGCCAATCTTTGAAGGATATGGTCTTTCCGAAACTTCACCTGTAATTTCCGTTAATACTATGGAGCCTGGAGGAAGATGCTACGGATCTGTAGGGAAGGTTATGACAGGTGTAGAAGTGAAATTTGGCGATGATGGCGAGATTCTTTGTAAAGGTGCCAATGTGATGATGGGTTACTACAATAAGCCAGAATTAACAGCTGAAGTAATTGATAAAGATGGTTGGTTTGCTACTGGAGACATTGGAACTATGGTAGATAACGTTTACTTAAAAATTACTGATCGTAAAAAAGAGATTTTCAAAACTTCTGGGGGTAAATATATTGCTCCTCAGGTAATGGAAAATAAATACAAAGAATCGAGATTGATTGAACAAGTAATGGTTTTAGGGGAAGGCGAAAAAATGCCTGGGGCTTTTATTGTTCCAGAATTTGAATCTCTAAAAGTATGGTGTAAACTACACGACATCACCTACACTACCAACTCGGAAATGGTAGCTCACCCTGAAGTATTGAAAAAATACAATTCGGAGATCGCTCACTACAACGAACAGTTTGCTCCTTATGAACAAGTCAAAAAAATTGTTCTTATGAAAGAAGCCTGGACTATTGAAGGTGGAGAACTTACAGCTACTCTCAAACTCAAACGAAAACCTGCTCTGGCTAAATACCAGAAAGAATACAAAGAGATTTACAAGTAAAAAAAAGCGCCTTTCGGCGCTTTTTTTTTGTTTTGAGTGATAAGTTTTGAATTCAAAATTCAAATTCAGGAAGACAATTCATGGAAGTATTATCTATATAGATCCTCTCCAAAATAATCTTTACTGTCAGTCTGAGCTTGTCGAAGGCTAAAACTCACCTTATAAAAAAAGGTATGCACGCCAAATAATTTACTATTTATTATGCTTGCATACTTTTTATTTTATACTTTTGGTAAACAAAATTCCAGAATTATGTTAGATAAGAAACACATCATAGATTTTCGCATCCGTTGGGCATGGCACAGCATTTCTAGACTGTACAACGACCGTGCGAAAAATCACAAAGCAACCACCTCTACGGCTTTTGCCATATTAAATATCGAAAAGACAGGGACACTTTCTACACAGTTAGGGCCTAAGATGGGTATGGAATCTAGGAGCTTAACAAGAACCTTAAAAGGAATGTTAGACCGAGGTCTGATTCGCAAAAAGACAGACCCAAAAGACAAAAGAAAAGTACATCTATTCTTGACTAAAAGAGGAGTAGCCTTTAGAAAAATAGCTTCCGAAAATGTAAAAATTTTCAATGAGCGCGTTTTCGAAAAAGTAAGTACAGAAGAATTAGAGGTATTCTATAAAGTTATGAATGCTGTAGACGAAACCATTGAAGAATTAAAAAATGAGTAGTATAAAAATTCAAAAAGTCGCCATTATAGGCTCGGGGATTATGGGCTCTCGTATTGCCTGCCATATGGCTAATGTCGGGCTCGATGTGCTACTTTTAGACATCTGCCCCAGAGAATTTAGCCCTGCAGAAGAAAAGGCAGGATTAGATCTTGACCATCCCAAAGTAAAAAACAGAATTGTAAATGATGCTTTAAAAGCTACTTTAAAGTCTAAGCCTGCTTCTCTTTATAAAAAGGAGTTTATCAATAGAATTCAAACTGGTAACCTTACTGACGATTTCGAAAAGATTGGCGATGCCGATTGGATCATCGAAGTAGTAGTTGAACGTTTAGACATCAAAAAGCAAGTATTCGAAAAGATTGAAAAGCTCCGTAAAGAAGGAAGCATCATTTCGAGTAACACATCAGGAATTCCAATCCATATGATGCTGGAAGATCGAAGTGACGATTTCAAGTCACACTTCTTGGGAACGCATTTCTTTAACCCTCCTCGATATTTGGAGCTATTAGAAATCATTCCTACTCCACATACAAATATAGATATCGTTGATTTCTTAATGGAATTTGGTGATCGTCATCTCGGAAAGACAACGGTACTGTGTAAAGACACTCCTGCCTTTATCGCCAACCGTGTTGGGGTTGCAGGGATATTATCACTTTTCCATTTAGTAGAAAGAAGAGGATTATCTGTTGAGGCTATCGATAAATTAACAGGTCCTATTATCGGTCGTCCGAAATCGGCAACTTTCAGAACCTGTGATGTAGTTGGATTAGATACTTTGGTTCACGTTGCCAATGGCTTATATGAAAACTGCCTTAATGACGAAGCCCGCGAAGATTTCAAACTACCAAAATACGTTCAAACGCTCATCGATAATAAATGGCTTGGAGACAAAACCAAACAAGGTTTTTACAAGAAGACCAAAGATGAGAATGGCAAAAAAGTCATTTTATCTCTAGACTTAAATAGTCTTGAATACAAAACGCAAGAGCGCGTTAAGTTTGGCGCCTTAACTCAAGCAAAAGAAATTGAAGATTTAAGAAAACGAATCGCTTTCTTATACAATAGCAAAGGTGAAGCTGGAGATTTCTACAGAGAAATGTTTAGCGATATTTTCTCTTACGTTTCGCACCGTATTCCCGAAATTTCTGATGAGTCATTCCGTATAGATCAAGCCATGAGAGCTGGTTTTGGATGGGAATTAGGTCCTTTCGAAATTTGGGATGCAATTGGTGTTCAAGCAGCTTATGATAAAGCCACAGAACTTGGAAAAGACATCGCTCCTTGGATTAAAGAAATGTTGGATAATGGCGTGGATTCATTCTACAAGATTGATGGAAGCTCACAAAACTATTTCGACAAAAAGGAAAAGCAATTTAAAGCCCTTCCTAATCAAGATGCACTCATCAATTTATACGTTCGCAAGAAAGCCAACACGATTTGGAAAAGCGACGTAGCCTCTTTAATCGATTTAGGTGACGATGTGCTGAACTTAGAATTCCATTCAAAAATGAATTCTGTGGGTGGCGATACTTTACAAGCCATTCAACATGCTATCGATTTAACGGAAGAAAACTATAAAGGATTAGTCATCGCCAATCAAGCACAAAATTTCTCGGTAGGAGCAAACCTAGCCATGATCTTTATGATGGCTATAGAACAAGATTACGACGAGTTGGATTTTGCCGTTCGTGCTTTCCAACAGACCACACAAAAAATACGCTACTCAAATATCCCTGTTGTGGTTGCTCCTCACGGAATGACCTTAGGAGGTGGATGTGAAATTGCCATGCACGCCGATATGACACAGGCTGCTGCTGAAACCTATATGGGATTAGTAGAAATGGGAGTTGGATTAATTCCTGGCGGTGGAGGCTCAAAAGAGATTGCCTTACGCGCTTCTGAACTTTTCAATAATGGAGATATCGAAACCCCATTGGTTAGAGATATGTACTTGAATATTGGAATGGCTAAAGTTTCTACTTCAGCACACGAAGCAATGGACTTAGGTCTTTTAAGAAAAGGTGTTGATGCTATTTCCATCAATAAAAAACGTTTGATAGCTGATGCAAAAGCGGCGGTAATCGGTTTAGCCGACAAAGGCTATAGAGCTCCATCTAACGAAAAGAAAATTAAAGTTCTTGGAAAGCAAATTCTAGGCTCCTTCCTCGTAGGCGCTGACGCTATGCATCATTCTGGTTTTATTACCGAACACGAAAAATTGATGTCGGAAAAACTCGGTTATGTAATCGCGGGTGGAGACCTCTCCTCTCCTACTCTAGTTAGCGAACAATACTTGCTCGATCTCGAAAGAGAAGCCTTCTTATCGCTTACGGGAGAACGCAAAACACTCGAGCGTATTGAACATATGTTGAAGAAAGGAAAACCATTACGCAACTAAGACCATCAAGATGAAAGCATATATAGTAAAAGGATTTAGAACAGCGGTTGGAAAAGCTCCAAGAGGAATTTTCCGTTTTACGCGCCCCGACGAATTGGCGGCTGCAACCGTAAAACATTTGGTGGATGCAATTCCAGAATTAGACGTCAATCGTATTGATGATGTTATTGTTGGGAATGCAACTCCTGAAGCTGAACAAGGATTGAATATCGGTAGAATGATTTCCTTAATGGGATTAAACACCGATAAAGTTCCTGGAGTAACGGTGAACCGTTATTGCTCTTCAGGAATAGAAACCATCGCTTTAGCTTCAGCAAAAATTAATGCTGGAATGGCTGATTGTATCATCGCTGGTGGTGTAGAGACTATGTCTCCAATTCCATTTGGAGGCTGGAGAGTTGTTCCCAACACAGATGTTTCTGCTACTAACCCTAGTTGGTATTGGGGAATGGGAAACACCGCAGAGGAAGTGGCTCGTAGATATAATATCACAAGAGAAATGCAAGATGAATTTGCATTTAACTCGCACAACAAGGCATTAAATGCTGTCGATACAGGTTTATTCAAAGAAGATATCGTTCCTATTGAGGTGGAAGAAATCTTTTTAGACCAAGACGAAAAAAGACAAGTACGGAAGTTTACTGTAGATACTGATGAGGGACCACGTAGAGGAACAAACATGGCAGCTTTAGCTCGACTTCGCCCTGTGTTTGCGGCAGGAGGATCGGTAACAGCCGGGAATTCTTCACAAACTTCTGACGGTGCTGCCTTTGTGATGGTGATGTCAGAAAAAATGGTAAAAGAACTAAACCTTGAACCTGTAGCTCAATTATTGAGCTATCATGTAGCAGGCTTAGAACCTAGCGTGATGGGAATGGGACCAGTTTATGCAGCTCCAAAAGCCATTGAAAAAGCAGGTTTAAAACTCCAAGACATTCAGCAATTTGAACTAAATGAAGCCTTTGCTTCTCAGTCTGTTGCGGTAATGAAGGAGTTGGGCTTAAATCCAGACATCGTGAATGTAAACGGAGGTGCCATTGCTTTAGGTCATCCACTCGGATGTACGGGAGCAAAACTCTCAGTACAGCTATTTAACGAAATGAGAAGAAGAAAGCAACGCTACGGAATGGTTACCATGTGTGTGGGAACAGGACAAGGTGCTGCAGGTGTTTATGAATTGTTAAAATAATAATTAACAATTAGTAATTAACAATTAATAACTATCAAAATGACCTACTTAAAAGGAGGCGAATTCCTCGTAAAAGATATAGAAGCCAAAGAAGTATTCATCCGAGAAGAATTTGGTGAGGCCCAAAAGATGATGCTTGAGGCTACACACGATTTTAACGAGCGTGATATTCGCCCTAACCTAATGCGTTTTGAAGAAAAAGACTATGCATTAGTTGAGAAACTAATGCGTCAGGCAGGAGAGCTAGGTTTATTAGGTGTAAATGTACCCGAAAAATACGAAGGTCTAGGAATGGGCTTTAATACAGGGATGTTAATTTGCGAAGAGATTTCTAGTTTAACAGGTTCTATAGCAACTGCCTTCGGTGCACATACAGGAATTGGTACACTTCCAATTTTATTATATGGTAGCGAAGAGCAGAAATTACACTATTTACCAAAATTAGCTTCAGGAGAATGGATGGCTTGTTACAACTTGACAGAACCGGATGCAGGTTCGGATGCCAACTCAGGAAAAACAAAAGCTGTTTTAAGCGATAATGGTGAACACTATGAAATTACAGGACAAAAGATCTGGATTTCCAACGCGGGATTTGCCCATGTATTCATCGTATTTGCACGTATTGAAGAGGATAAAAACATTACCGGTTTCGTCTTTGAAAAAGATCAAGTGGAAGGTTTAACACTTAATCCTGAAGAAGCAAAATTAGGAATTCGCTCCTCGTCAACACGTCAGGTATTTTACAATAATGTAAAGGTGCCTAAATCGGCGATGTTAGGTGAACGCGGCGAAGGATTTAAAATCGCTATGAATGCCTTGAATGTGGGTCGCATCAAATTGGGTGTAGCCGTAACCGGCGCCTCTAAGAAGGTGATTAATTACGCAGTAAACTACGCCAACGAACGCAAACAATTTAACACGTCAATTTCTGCTTTTGGAGCTATTCAGTATAAACTTGCCGAAATGGCAATCAATACTTATGTAGCCGATGCTGGGAATTACAGAGGTGGACAAAACATAGAAGATCATATTGAACGATTAGAAGCTCAAGGCTTATCTCCACAAGAAGCAAAACTTAAAGGAGTTGAAGAATATTCTATTGAATGTGCCATCCTAAAAGTATTTGGATCTGAAGTAGTAAGAGATGTAACCGATGAAGCTGTTCAAGTATACGGAGGAATGGGATTCTCTGCAGAATCAGAAGTAGAAGCATGTTATAGAGATGCACGTATTTCTCGTATTTACGAAGGAACGAACGAAATCAACCGCTTACTCCTAGTAAAAATGATTCTTAAAAAAGGAATGACTGGAGAAATCGACCTTTTTGGACCTGCAAAAGCAGTGGCTAAAGAATTGATGAGCATCCCTTCTTTTGACGCTCCATCTACCGAGTTGTTTGCTGAAGAGAAAAAGGTGTTAAAAAACTTAAAGAAATCTATTTTGATGATTGCTGGAACTGCTGCTCAGAAATTAGGCGACAAACTAGCATTAGAACAAGAGGTGATGATGAACATATCGGATATGATTATCCAAACCTATATGTTAGAATCTGCACTGTTGAAAACTGAAAAATTGATTACAAAAGACGGTAGAGAAACACATGAAGAAAAAGTTTCTGTCTGTATCACATTCCTTCACAATGCAGTTGAAGTAATCCGCAAGAATGGTAAAGAAGCCTTATTTGCTATCGCAGAAGGGGATGAGCAAAAGATGTTATTAATGGGCTTGAAACGCTTTACCAAAGTACAACCAACAAACCTTAAAGAACACCGTAGATTAATTGCTAAAAAACTGATTGAAGAGAATAAGTATTGTTTTGACTAGATCTCAGCGATGAGCTGTCAGCTATTTCGAATGTAAAAAAACAGCCTAAAGAGGCTGCTTTTTTTTGGAATATTTCTTGCTCTTAAAATCAATATATAACTAAAAACAAAGCTATTATGAAAAAATTATTTTATTTATCCATCTTATGTATTGGAATTGCATTTACGTCTTGTGATGTAGATGAAAATATTCAAACAGAAGATTCTATTATTGGTTCTTGGAGTATGACAGAGGCGAGCCTTGGTTTGGCTGGTTATTAAACTTTTGAAGTAAATCAAATTGTATGGACCTTCAACAACGACAATCAAATGTACGTTTATTTACAAGATTCGTTAATTATAAACCCTAATATACCCTACAGTACTGTAGATGGTGCTGGTTACGACTTCACCTCATACTCTTCAACTATTATAATAAATGATGTAGGTTACGATTTAGCAGTGAACGAGACAGAATTAATCATTGGAGGCAACGTTGCAGCTGATGGAACAAAGCTTACCTTTATAAGGAACTAGCCAAAAAAAAAGCCCTCCCGAAATTTCGGGAGGGCTTTCATATTATTCATCAAAATGTTTTTGAATGATATGAATGACATATTCTCTATGAGTATTTGTACTCAAACCAGAAGATTTCGAAGTCTTCATTTCATTTAAAATCTTATTTAACTGACTAAACACCTGAGCACGTATTTGAGAACTAGCAGCTCTATCTTTAGCCACACGAATCAATCGATTTACATATTCCACCTGTAAATTTTGACGGAAACTATTTACAGGCTTGTTTTTATCAGCTTCAAATACCGCATCGCTTAAATCTTTAAAATAAGTAGCTAAATCATATTTATTTCCATATAAACTCGAATTTACCATACGGTTCAAAACATTGCGATTCAGTAATTGTCCTAACACCATTCTCTGAATACTCAATACGCGCTCGTGAATTTTTGGATCTTCACCACCATAAGGGGTACTAAAACCTCTACGCTGTTGTTGTAAATATGGATACAGCGCTTCTGCTTTCTCAAAGGCATTTGGTGCAAAAGCATATTTACTTAGAGCATTCATAGCTTCTTTTTGATCAACTAAAGAAACAGGTGTGAAAGGTTTCGCTTCAGTGTCTTGTCCAACCATTGCACGATTAACTCTTACACCTGCAATTTGACGACTAATAATTTTAAGAGACGTAGAATACTGTCCAGTAAGGGTATAATATGAATTGAGCAATTCTTGATGAGAAGCTCCAACTTTGCGATACTTATCAAGAATGAGTGGGAAAATTTTATTCACCAATTTTATTCTATCGACTGCATACAAAACAGGCTCCGAAGTTAAATCGTAAATCATAGCATCAGGATCCATCCCTTTACCAGTACCACGCATATCATCAGCATCGTTTGCAAAAGCGTGCTCCGGCTTAGTGCTTTCATTTAGGATTGCTTTCAACCCATTTTCATCCACCTCAGAATACGCAAAACGTATTGCCCAATGGTCATAGGGTCCAGGGATCGTATCGTAATACAAACCTTGATTTTCTGCTTCCAAACTAAAATTGATAGAAGGATACTCCATTACCGAAGAACAAAGTCCTTTATCGTAAGTCGTTTCCTTATGCAAAATCTCATTATAGGTCAATAAGTTAGAACCCTTAAAATTGTGATTCAAACCCAAAGTATGTCCTACTTCGTGAAGCACTAATCTTCTTAAAGATTCTCTGATTAAAGTTTCTTTACTCGCCTCAGAAAGCTCCATAGCATCTACAGCATTTTGTGCAAAAAGATTATTCGACTGCATCAATGCAGAAGCAGAACAGTAATGCGCATCCATCGGATTTTCTTCGTCTAAAAACAAAGCTGTGCTTTCGAACAATTCTCCTTGTTGAATTCTTTTGGTAATATAAACCCATTCCAACATGATGTCAGCACCTAAAATCTGTCCAGTTCTTGGATTCACAAAACTAGGTCCATAACCACCAAAAGGAGGGTTTGGGGAAGAAGTCCATCTCAATACATTGTAACGAATATCTCCTGCATCCCATTCGGCATCATCAGGCTGAATTTTTACTTGAACTGCATTTTTAAATCCAGCACTTTCAAAAGCCAAACTCCACGACTCTACTCCTTCTTTAATCAAATCTCTTAAGGCTACGGGAGTTGTATTTTCTATCCAGTACACTAAAGGCTCAACAGGTTCAGAAATTTCTAGCTCAGTGTTTTTCTTAACCAAATTCCAACGATGAACTAAATCGCGATAATTGATCGCATCAGCAGTAGTCATATCATTCACTCTAGTAGTAAAATAACCTACTCTAGAATCATCGAAACGCGCTTCGAAATTATTTTCTGGCATTTCGATTAAGGAGTGCTGAACTAAGATATTCACATAACGAGAATCAGCAACAGCAGTACCTCCATGTGCTTTTGGCAAAGCATTGTCATAGGCATACTGAACAATGATATCAGTATTTTCTGGGTAATTTTTCAGCTTGTGATACTTTGTTTTGGACTTGCTTAATTTCCCCAACTGAAATCTTTTAGATCCAGGACGAGATGCTCTCTTTATTTGCTGTAGTGTTTCGGATAAGAAAATCTTATCGGCATCGATCAGATACTTGGTGCTGTCTTTACTACTCACAATAATCTGCTCGCTAACCAAAACTGGATTATTAACATTAGCCTCAGCAGAACGAGATAAAGCACTTTCATCATCAAAATAGTAACTTGTATTTTCCTGAACAAACTCTATTCGATCGTAATATTTTTGAATTTTAAATACTTTTGAATTTCTAAAGTTTCCTCTAAAAAAGCCAGCATCCGTAACTCCATTTTCGATGTAAGAAAAATGAATATACTCTTTATTCAATTGCTCTTCGGTAATTTCCAAATACAGCTTCCCCTTTGCCTTATCGCGATAAAGTGTAAAGAGTCCTTCAATTTTATCGGTATTTTTAATTTTCTGCTTGTACTTATCCTTGGCTTCCTTTTTGGTCGTTTTTTCTGTAACTTCTTTTTTCTTCTTGAAGAACTGCGCCTCACAAGGCTGTGCAAAAGAAATACTTACCAGTAAAAAGCTTAATGTATAGATCCAATTTTTCATCTCGATTATTTAAATGATTTATTCAAAGATAAAATTTCATTGCAATAATCATACACAAAAGAGAAATGACGAGTTATGAGTTATGAGTTATGAGTTATGAGTTATGAGTTATGAGTTATGAGTTATGAAAAATAAAACATCTTTAACTACCCACTCACTTTCCCACGACTTACGTCTTACCATTTACCATTTACCATTTACCATTTACCAAGAATAGTCATTCCAATACCTTGTACTTGATACTTTGTACCTGATACTAAGGACTAATACCTATCTTTGCCGCATGGAAATTCAAACGCATCAACTGGCGAACGGTATTCGCATTATTCATCATCACGTAGAGAGTGCTGTGGCACATTGTGGGATTATGATTAATACGGGTTCTAGAGATGAATCTGCACCCGAACAGGGGATGGCTCATTTTATAGAACACGCCTTATTTAAGGGTACAAAAAAACGAAAGGCTTTCCATATTCTAAGTCGATTAGAAGATGTTGGTGGTGAACTAAATGCCTATACAACCAAAGAAGAAACGTGGTATTACTCTACTTTCATGAAAGAGTATTACGAGCGATCTATAGAACTTATTAGTGATATCGTTTTTAATTCTACACTACCCCAAAAGGAGTTAGAAAAAGAGAAAGATGTGATCGTTGATGAAATCAACTCTTATCTAGACAGTCCCTCGGAAGCTATTTTTGATGACTACGAAGAACTCGTTTATCACGGACACCCCATCGGAAGAAACATTCTAGGGATTAAGAGAACCTTACTCCATTTCGACGATAAAAAGGCGAAAGCCTATATGCAAAAACACTACAATACCGATGAAATGATACTCAGTTCTGTCGGTAATATAGATTTCAATAAACTTGTACGATTAGCAGAAAAACACCTCTCTCATATTCCTGCAAATAAGCGAAACCATAAGAGACACGGGATTAATGGTTACGAAACACGTGAACTACGTGTAAAAAAAGAGATCTCTCAAACCCATTGCATCATAGGGAATAGAGCCTATAGCGCTCAAGACTCAAAGGCAAGAACACTCATTTTATTAAGCAATTTATTGGGTGGCCCCGGAATGAACTCAAGGCTAAACCTAGGTATTAGGGAGAAATATGGATATACGTATACCATAGAATCAAACTATACTACCTATTGCGATACTGGGGTGTGGGGTATCTATTTTGGTACTGATCCACAAACCGTTAAGAAAACCATCAAGTTGATTATTAAGGAACTGAAAAAATTACGTGATGTAAAGCTAGGTCCTGTACAACTTCAAAAAGCCAAACAACAACTCATCGGTCAATTGGCTATAGCTCAAGAAAACAACTGTAACTTGATGCAGTCCATAGCTAAAAGTTATCATGCCTTTGGAAAGGTTGAGAGTATAGAAGAGATGAACGAAAAAATTCTTTCCATCACAGCTGAAGAGATTCAAGAAGTGGCTCAAGAAATTTTTAGAGAAGATCAATTAAGTACGATTATCTACGAACCCAAAGACGCTTAATATGGAATTCATTTCCAAAGAACTCGACCTCTACTGTACCTCACACACGAGTGCAGAATGTGACGTTTTAAAAGAACTCAATCACGAAACTCATACGAGTGTTTTAAACCCACGTATGATTTCTGGAAATCTTCAAGGTCAGTTTTTAACGATGCTGAGTAGAATGATGAGTCCTAAATGTATTTTAGAGATTGGAACTTACACAGGCTATTCTGCTATTTGCTTAGCCAAAGGACTTCCCGTTGATGGTGTTTTACACACCATTGATGTAAATGAAGAGTTGGAAGAAATGAATATGCGTTATTTTGAAAAGGCGGGTTTTGAACACCAAATTGTGCAACACATTGGCGATGCAAGTAAAATCATTCCAGGTTTAGATTTGAAAATAGATTTGGCTTTTATAGATGCCGATAAAAAAAACTACCCACTTTATTACGATATTCTTATTGAGAAGATGAATCCTGGTGGTTGGATAATAGCCGATAATGTTTTGTGGTCAGGGAAGGTAATCGAAAAACTTGACCCCTCTGATAAATCGACGAAAGCTTTATTGGAATACAACCAGAAGATTCAGAATGACCCTCGAGTAGAGAATCTTCTTTTACCTTTAAGGGATGGGTTAATGATCTGTCGGAAAAAATAAGCGGTTTGTTTGTCAAAACTTTAAACTGTAACTTGACAAATAAATATAAATAGCTTGAAAAAATTTCTTACTCTACTATTATTTTTCTCTGTTACATTGATTTGCACTGCTACCCATTTGGTTGGTGGCGAAATGACTTACACTTGTTTAGGAGGTAATCAATATGAAATTAGATTAGTTATCTATAGAGATTGTGGACCCACAAATGTTAATGGTACTGGTTTTGACTTAAGTGGTACGATTAGCATTTACAATAATGAGAACATTGAAGTTCAATCGATTGTCATTTCAGATCCTGTAAGCACCATTTTAAGTAATGAAACTGTAGGTAACGACTGCTTAGAGCTACCCACAGATTTATGTATCGAACAAGGAGTATATACTGTAATCGTTAACCTACCTCCAGTCGTAGGTGGCTATCAAATTGCCTATCAACGTTGCTGTAGAAACCCATCAATTATTAACATTCCAACTCCAGAAGATTTTGGCTCTACATTTACCGCTCATATACCTGGATCTGACGAAGCATCGGAATGCAATAGTAGTCCAACTTTCAACAACTACCCTCCGTTAGCCTTGTGCCTCGGAGATGAAATCAATGTTGACCTTTCCGCTTCAGATATCGATGGAGATTCTTTAGTCTATGAATTAACAACACCATTCCATGGGTCAAACGATGTTAACCCTACAGAAATAAGTCCTCCTCCATTTACTCCTATTCCTTGGTCTGCTGGATATTCCGAAACCTATCCATTAGATTCTAGCCCTGCAATTGCCATCGATATTAACAATGGAACAATTACAGGAACTCCTACTGCTATGGGGATGTTTATTGTCGGAATTAAAGTTAGTGAATATAGAGCGGGTGTACTTATCAATGAGATCATACGAGATTTTCGTTTTCTTGTAGTCGATTGCAATGTCACAACAGCTTCGTTTCCACTCTCAAGCTGGTATTGCAATACATTAACAGTAGAATTTTCTAATAACAGTTACAATTCAGAATCTTATCTATGGAACTTTGGGGATGGTGGAGCTAGCTCAACTCTTTTTGAACCTTTCTATACTTATCCTGATACTGGATTATACACAGTAACGCTTATTGCAAACCCAAATACGATTTGTGCGGATACAAATACCGTAACTTTCCCATTATACACCGAATTACTACCCTATTTCGAAGACCCTGAACCGCAGTGTGTAGACATTAACAGTTTTGATTTAGTAGGAGAGGGAATTGCCCCACCTGGAACAACATTTTCTTGGAATTTTGGTGCAGCTGCAAATCCTACAAACTCAAACATTCCAAACCCTACGGCCATTTCCTATACTAATCCAGGATCCTACCCAGTTTCTTATAACCTTCAGTACAATGATTGTGATGAAACTTATATAGGTACAATTGAAGTTTTTGAGGAGGATATATTCCCTGAAGTACCCTTACTCGAAGCGCAATGTTTTGACAACAACTCATTCGACTTTACAGCCGGTGGAATTTATCCGCCAGGCTCAACATTTTCATGGGATTTTGGTCCAAACGCAAATCCACAGAATTCCACTCTACAAAACCCTACTGAGGTTCAATTCTCAAGTTCTGGAATACAAAATATTACTCTTAGTGTTTTTGCCAATGGTTGTGAAAACTCAAGTAGTGGAATCATAGAGATTTTCGATCAAATTCCAATTCAAATATTTTCTACTCCAGAAAATGGCTGTGAACCCTTTACGGTAGCATTCGAAAGTAATATACCTCCTGCAAATCATCAATTTTTATGGGATTTAGGAAATGGCACATCAGCAACCACGAGTAATTCACAAAGTACATATATGGAAGGTGTCTACGATATTTCTTTGATTGTGACCAATACACTTAACAATTGTGAAGGGAGTCTATTCTTGAATAATTATGTCACTGTATTACCACAGCCTATATCAGATTTCTCGATTAATTCAAACACTTATATGTTTGGAGACCCGATTTGGATAAACAACTTTGCTCAATTAGCTTCATCGTATACTTATGAATTTAGTTCTGGGCATGTTACTTCTGAGGTAGAACCTGAATATATCCTTCCATCAATTGGAGATTTTGAGGTTATACAATACGCTTACAATGAATTTGAATGTGTTGATAGCAGTAGTCAACATTTTTTTATTGACTTTCAACATACATTTTGGGTTCCAAATGTATTTACACCAAATAACGATTCTCATAACGACCTATTCTTCCCTATTTGCACAGATGTAGATAGCTATAGATTGCAAATATTTAACCGATGGGGAGAACAGATATACGACCAAAGCGGTCAGCAACCCAAATGGGACGGAAATGACCAATCGGGCATAAGATGCTCAACCAATAGTTATGTATTCTTGATAGACTATAAAACCCTAGATAACTCTTGGTATAAATCTACAGGAGTCATAAACCTTATTCGCTAAGTGGTATTGGAATCACTTTGGCTTCGGTTCCATTAGGGAAGCTAATTCCTAATAAATTAGAAATTGTAGAAGCAATTTCTGTAATAGCAATTTTATCTGAAGTCTTACCAGCTTGTACTTTCCACCCATACCAAATTAGAGGCACATGTTGATCGTAAGTATAACCCGAACCGTGTGTAGTTCCTGTGTGACCATACTCAATCCAAGCAGGGTCTAATACTAAAAGGACATCTCCAGAACGTTTCTGATTATAACCTTTTTGTAGAGAGGCTAAAGCTCCAGTACTAAATTCACTGCGTTCTAAAGAACGAGCCGTAACCGCTTTTTGCACGCCTTCATAACGAAGCATAAAATCGGCAACTTGTTGTTGTACTTCTTCTAAACTCAAGTATTTTTCGAAAATCAATTCTCGATTTAAAAAGATTTGAGCATTCCCATACGTTTTCACCCATTCCCCAAAACCATAAATGTTTTGCAAAAACTGTTTCAACTCTCGTATGGGCTCTTCTGCATCGAAGTATCCTGCAGGTACATTCCTGTCAATCAAATAAGCTGGCGTACGCACTGCACCATGATCAGCAGTTAAGAATACCAATACATTCTCTTTGCCGATGCCTCCATCTAAATAGCTTAAAAAGGCTTCTAAATCTCTATCTAACCTTAAGTAAGTATCTTGAGTTTCTCTGGAGTCAGCTCCAAACTGATGCCCTACATAATCGGTAGAAGAAAAGCTTACTGCCAATACATCTGTAAACTCATCTTGTCCTAAACGCTCACCCTCGATGGCAGCAATAGCCATATCCATAGTAAGGCTATTTCCAAAAGGCGTAGATTTTATTAAACCTTTACCATTTACCTCTACTAAACTCGGTAAATCGTGTGGGAATTTCGGATATTTCTCGCCCGTAAAAGCAGCTTCATACACACTATTATCTACTAAACTTTCGTCGTACATTTTTGAATTGAGGAGTAAATCCCATTTCTGAGAAAGGTATGCTTCACACAAATCTTTTTTATTGAATTTCTGAGCCCATTTTGGCAAGCGAAGTCCATAGTACGAACTCGAAACAAAATCACCAGTTTCAGAATCTAACCAAAAAGCAAAATCGCCCATATGCCCTGCAGGCAATACTGCAGAACGATCTTTAAGGGCAACACCAATTACTTTAGAGCGATTCATCGTAAACAAACTCAGTTCATCACCAAAAGTAGTATTCAACATTTTTGAAGGAGACATCTTTCCAGATTCATTGTCGGCACCTATGGTATTCATTTCAGCATCAGAAACACAATAGCTGTACTCTTCGGCAGTTTTATCGTACCAAGAATTTGCAATAACACCATGATTAGAAGGACTTGCACCCGTAAAGATTGAAGCATGCCCAGGCCCCGTATAGGTTGGGATATAATTATAATGTGTATTTGTGCAGTTATAACCTTCAGCCACTAAACGTTTAAACCCACCTTCTGAAAAGTCATCCCAATAACGATTGATATAATCAAAACGCATTTGATCCACGACTATACCAACAACCAATTTGGGTTGATCTACTTGTGCCATGGCACTGAAACTAAGAATACAAAATAAGCTGAGAATACGTTTCATATTACGATAAGTTAAAAATTGAAAGTTAGAAGTTTGAAAGTTAGAGATTAAATTGAATTATCTTCTCTAAATTCTCTAGCTACCTAAATCTTTATTAAAGAGCTGGACTTGTATTCTTGTATATTATATAGAGAACAAATAAACAGCAGAGCACACTTAAAACAACATTGGTAATAGCCATAAATGTTTGCCCATTTTTGAGCATTTCGAAAGTTTCGAAACTAAAAGTAGAGAAAGTACTAAAACCACCACAAAAACCAGTGATCACAAATAGCTTCCAAGTATCGTTTAAACCCATCTTATCTTGAAATAGATAAACAAAGGCTGCTAAAACTAGGGTACTTAATACATTTGAAAAAAGGGTAGCATAAGCAAAAGTCGAAACCAAATACGATGAAGTCAATTTCCCTACTCCGTATCTGCACAAACTCCCTAATCCACCACCAATAAAAATTGCAACTATATTCATAGCGCTAATTTATACTTTTCCTTGATTTTCAGAATGGCAAACCACACTATTTTTGCGATTAGGATTCCTAAAAGCGCTCCACCTAATACATCTAAAGGATAATGCTTACCTACATAAATACGACTGTAAGCAACTAATGTAGCCCAAGAGTAAAGGATGTAAGGCAAATATTTACGTTCAGAAAAAAGCGTGGAAACAATAGCTGCAATCGCAAAGAAGTTTGCAGCGTGCGAAGAGACAAAACCATACAAACCTCCTTTAGAAACCAATAATCTAATTTGATCTACAATGGCTGGTTCGTGACTCGGTCGCAAACGCAAAAACACGTTTTTAAAAGCATGAACAGAAGTTAAATCTGCTAAGCTTACTACTATAAGGATTAAGACTAATCCTTGCCAAAAAGAGCTGCGGTGTTTTTTTATCAGCAAAAAAATGATGAAAATGAAAATCGGAATTGCTGATGTTGTACTTGAAATGAAAACCCAAAAAGGATCAAACGTTTTTGTTCCTGCACCATTTAGCAGCAAGAAAAACTCTTGATCCCATTGTAGTAATTTATTAAGCATTCAACTGCGCCCAGATTAAATCTTTCAATTCCATTAAACCTTGTTGAGCTACAGAAGAGAAGAATACTGTTTTCACTCCTTTAGGAAGTGTTTCAGCGACTTCAGTTTGAAGTTCCTCATCTAACATATCCGATTTCGAAATCGCTAGTAAACGGTCTTTGTGCAATAACTCTGGATTATAGATTTCTAATTCATTAAGCAGAATTTCATATTCCTTAGCAATATCATCAGCATCAGCTGGCACTAAGAATAATAGCGTTGAATTACGCTCTATATGACGTAAAAACCGAAGACCTAAACCTTTTCCTTCACTAGCACCTTCTATAATACCTGGAATATCAGCCATCACAAAAGAACGATTATCGCGATACGCAACAATTCCTAAATTTGGTACGAGTGTCGTAAAAGCATAATCTGCAATCTTAGGCTTAGCTGCAGAAATCACAGATAATAAAGTCGATTTTCCAGCATTTGGAAAACCTACCAATCCTACATCTGCAAGAACTTTAAGCTCTAAAATCGCCCAACCTTCTTCACCTTCGGTACCTGGCTGTGCATAGCGAGGAGTTTGACGAACAGAATTCTTAAACCAAGAATTTCCTCTTCCACCTAAACCACCTTTACGAACGATAATTTCTTCATCGTGCTCTGTAACTTCAAAAAGAATTTCTTGAGTGTCAGCATCACGTACAACTGTACCTAGCGGAACGTCAATGTATTCATCCTTACCATCGTCTCCAAAACTATTATTTGAAGAACCACCTCCACCTCTACCACCTTTAACGTGACGTTTGTACTTCAGGTGAAGTAATGTCCACATTTGATCGTTACCACGAAGGTAAATATTTCCACCACGACCACCATCACCTCCATCAGGGCCACCTTTAGCGGTAAGTCGAGAGCGATGTAAGTGTACCGATCCAGCACCACCATGTCCGGCAGCACAATGAATCTTTACATAATCAACAAAATTGGATCCGTTTACAGCCACTATACTAAAGCTTCTATTTCATTACAAAGGCTTGTGGTAATAGACTCTATTGAGCCTACTCCTTCAACACCTACAAATTTATCCTGCGCGGTATAATAGTCCTTCAAGATTTCGGTTTCGTTCTCGTAAACTTGAATTCTATTTTTTATAATCTCTGGATTTTGGTCATCTGCTCTTCCGCTAGACTTCCCTCTTTCCAAAAGACGAGTAATTAATTCTTGTTCTTCAACTTCTAAAGCTAACATAGCCGTAATCTCTGTTCCTTTTGAAGTAAGGAATAAATCTAGAGCTTCTGCTTGAGCCGTTGTTCTGGGGAAACCATCAAAGATAAATCCTTTTGCAGTAGTATTAGAATTTACTTCTGCTTCTAGCATTCCAATGGTAATCTCGTCAGGTACTAAAGCTCCTTTTTCGATGTACGACTTTGCTAAGTTCCCCAATTCTGTACCTGCTTTCATATTAGATCGGAAAATATCTCCCGTAGAAAGGTGTACTAAGTTGTAAGTATCAATTAAGCGAGCAGACTGAGTTCCTTTTCCTGCTCCCGGAGGTCCAAATAAAACTAAATTTAGCATACATTTTTTTTAGGCTTTCGCCAATTGATAAACGTTTTTTAAATTCCGACCAAAGCCATCGTAATCGAGGCCATAACCGACTATGAAATCATTTGGAATTTCAAAACCAACAAAGTCGATTTTTCGATTTCCACGATAAGCTTGAGGCTTGAAAAACAAACTTGCAACTTGCCATTCTCTGCCTTTCGACTTAAAGATTTCATCAATCTTTAAAAGTGTTGTGCCCGTGTCTACTATGTCTTCAATAACAACAATAGCTTCCTCTTCTCCAACTTCTTTTAAACCGATCAACTCTTGTACCTCTCCTGTACTTACCACACCATCATATGAACTCAATTTCACAAATGATATTTTACAATCGCCAGGATAAGCGCGAAGTAAATCGGATGCAAATACAAAGGAGCCGTCTAATATGGCTACAAAATGGGGCGTTTTTCCATTTAACTCTCGGTGAATTTCGCTTGCCACTTGGGCAACACGCTCTTTCAAGACCTTCTCCTCTAGATAAATTTCAAAGTCCAAATCACGAACCTTTAGCTTCTTCATACGCGGCAAAAATACAAATTAATGGAAGATAATAGTCTTGAATAGCTTGAGATTTAAGAAACTGAAATTATAACGACTTCTTAAGGAGATAAATACCTTAAAAAAAGGACTAAAACAGACTTTCCCAACTGAGAACGAATGCTTACTTTTGTACAAAATCTTTACACTATGAAACCATTAGTAAGCATCATTATGGGAAGTACTTCTGACTGGCCTGTAATGCAAAAGGCAGCGAAGTTCCTAAATGACATGGAAATTCCTTTTGAGGTAAACGCTTTATCAGCGCACCGTACACCCGAAAAAGTTGAAGCTTATGCTTCTAAAGCTTATGAAAATGGTGTTAAGGTAATTATTGCTGGTGCAGGTGGAGCAGCTCACCTTCCAGGTGTAATGGCAGCTTTTACGCCACTACCAATTATCGGAGTTCCTTGCCGCTCATCAATTTCTATCGACGGATGGGATTCAATCTTATCCATCTTACAAATGCCTCCAGGTATTCCTGTTGCAACAGTAGGTTTAGATGCTTCTCTTAACGCTGCAATCTTAGCCTCACAAATGATTGGCGTAGGCGACGAAGATATTATGAAAAGAGTTATCGCTTATAAAGAATCTCTAAAAGAGAAAATTATTAAAGCAAACGAAGACTTAAGCGAATACAAGTTCGACTTTAGAACATCATAAATATTTAATCCCACCCGAAACGGTGGGATTTTTTTATAGCTTTAGTAAAATTTAATTTATGAAAGATATTCAAACTTGGCTAGATCAATATGGCGAGAGTCATACAAACAAAACGAACAAACTGATTCATTGGATTTGTGTTCCAAGCATCTTCTTTTCTATACTCGCACTTCTCTCTTTAATTGAAATCCCAATTCTCCAACAGTGGCTTACGATTGAAATCTCAAATCTTGCAACTGTTTTTATTTTTCTGGGACTACTCTTTTATCTGAGACTATCCTTTGCTATGTTTATTGGAGTAATGCTAATCACATTACTGTGCTATAAAGGAATTTTCATTTTAGATCAACTGGGCTATAAATTCGAAATTGCTTTAGGCATTTTCATCATTGCTTGGATAGGGCAATTTATTGGGCATAAAATAGAAGGTAAAAAGCCTTCATTTTTTGATGATTTAAAATTCTTATTGATTGGTCCTGCTTGGCTCATTTCTTTCATTTATCAAAAACTAGGAATCAAATATTAAAATGAACAAGCTCTTCTATTTCATACTATTCATCTTCGGCACAAGCCAAGCCCAAAACGCTTATGAAATTATCAAATATTCTGATGAGCATGTTCGAGGACCAAGTAACAAGGCCGAGATGAGCATAGAAATTAAAAGACCTAAATGGTCGAGGAAAATGGAAATAAAAGCTTGGTCTTTAGGTACCGATTATTCTTTTATACTCATACAATCGCCTTCGCGAGATAAGGGGACAGTTTTCTTAAAACGCGAAAAAGAAATCTGGAATTGGCAGCCTCGAATTGAGAAGATCATAAAACTCCCACCTTCTATGATGATGCAATCGTGGATGGGATCTGACTTTACTAACGACGACTTAGTCAAGGAATCTTCCATTCTCACCGATTACACCCACGAACTTATAGGCGACACCACTTTACAAAACAGAAACTGCTACATCATTAAATTAACTCCAAAACCCGAAGCTGCAGTAGTTTGGGGTTTGATTAAAACTTTTATCGACAAGCAAGACTATCTACAATTGGGCTCGGAGTTTTACGATGAAGATGGATACTTAATCACTAAGATGGAAGCTTCGGACATTAAATATTTTGGCGATAAAATACTTCCTGCAACTATGGTAATGACACCTCTAGAAAATGAAGGACAAAAGACTATACTCCACTATAAATCTATAGAATACGATATCGATATAAAGGATAGTTTCTTCACGAAGCAAAACATGAAAAGACTCCGCTGATGAAGATGATCTTAAAAATGGCTTGGCGAAATATCTGGCGGAATAAACGTAGGAGTATCATTACGATATCCTCCATTTTCTTTGCGGTTTTTTTTGCGATTTTCGCACGTTCATTTCAGATTGGCGGATACAATAGGATGATCGATAATATGGTTGGTATGTATACCGGCTATCTACAAATTCATCAAAATGGATTTTGGGAAGAACAAAGTATCGACAATAGCTTTATACCAGACCAAAGCCTTATTGAAATCCTACAAGAAAATAATGATATTACAGATTATAATGAGCGCTTAGAAAGCTTTGCGCTAACTGCCTCCGACAACCTTACCAAAGGAGCCATTATTATGGGGGTAAATTTCGAGAAAGAAGATGGTTTAATGGATTTAAGTCCCAAATTAATCAGCGGTGAATTCCCTGCCAACACAAGCAATTCCATATTGATTAGTGAAGGTTTGGCGAGCTACTACAATATGTCGGTGGGCGATAGTTTAATCCTTTTAGGGCAAGGCTATCACGGAGCCAGTGCCAATGGGATTTTCCCGGTTCATGGAATCCTAAAGTTCCCTATGCCCGGTCTAAATGACCGACTGGTATTAATGCCCATAAAGGCTGCACAAGAACTCTATGATGCTCCCGAAAGGTTAACATCCTTGGTACTCCAAATTGAGAATCCTTCAAAATTAAACAGACTCAAAAAATACATTTCTAAAAAACTGGATCTGGAAAAGCACGAGCTTCTGGACTGGAAAAGCCTGCTCCCGGAATTGGTCCAAACCATACAAGCCGATAGTGCGGGGGGAGTTATCATTATTGGCGTATTGTACATGATTATTTCCTTCGGAATTCTTGGGACCTTATTGATGATGACAGCAGAACGCATGCACGAATTTGGAATTCTTATTTCCATAGGAATGCGTAAAAGCAAACTCATCCTCACCCTAATTATAGAAAGTTTAATGATGGGGATCCTTGCTTCAATAATTGGTATTGCCGCAGTAAGTCCTGTACGGTATTATTTTAATCGCAACCCGATACGCCTTGAAGATCAAGCCGCAGAATCCATCGAAGCTTTTGGTTTTGAACCTGTCATTCCGGCTTCTCTAGATATGGATATTGCCATGAACCATGCAGGTATTGTTCTGCTTATCGTTCTCATCTGTACCATCTATCCAATCATAACTATTCTACGTTTAAAACCTGTTAAAGCGATGCGAGCCTAATGAAGACAACGATAAAAATAGCCTGGAGAAATATCTGGCGCACCCCCATGCGTTCGTTCCTCGTAATAGGATCAATCGTTATGGGTATTTGGGCGGGAATTTTTGTGGTCGCTTTTTGTTATGGCCTTAATAAACAACGGACACTAAGCAGCATAAAAAACTCCATTTCCCATATACAAATTCATCATCCGGAATACGAAAAAGACCATGACAGCAAATACTTCCTGGAAAATACCGACCTGATAAAAACTGCGCTTGAAACAAATGATAACATTAAAGCTTTTGCTTTCCGATCACTCTTAAACGGTATGGTTAGTTCGCCGATAAAGAGCAACGGTGTCCGAATTATTGGTATTAACAAAAATCAGGAAAAAGAAGTCTCCGGCATACATTCCGGTTTAGTTGATGGTAATTATTTCGAGAGCAAAAGAAAAAATCCCATCCTGATTGGTGAGGCACTCGCTGAGAAGCTAAAAGTGAAACTACGATCTAAAGTTGTTCTAACCTTTCAAGATACAGACAACAATATCGTTTCGGGTGCTTTTAGAGTTTGTGGAATCTTTAAAACACAATACACCAAGTATGACGAAGGGAATGTGTTTATTCAAAATAGCGACTTGCAAAGACTCATCAAGTCAGAAGAATTTCACCAAGTAGCACTCTTGTGTAATTCTTTAGATGAGGTAAATTCTACGTATCTCAACCTAAAAACTACCTTAAGCGATTACGAGGTAAAAGACTGGAAAACCATTTCTCCGGAACTCGCCTACGCTGACGAAATAATGGAAACCTGGCTTTTCCTCATCATGATCATCATTATGTTGGCACTCATTTTCGGAATCATTAACACCATGCTCATGGCTGTTTTTGAACGAAGAAGAGAATTGGGCATGTTAATGGCCATAGGCATGAATAAATCCAAAGTATTTCTCTTAATCCTAACCGAAACATTCTTTCTCTCCCTAATCGGAGCTCCCACAGGAATGTTCCTGGGCGCATTCACCATAAAACTAACTTCCGAAACCGGCATCAACCTCGCCATCGTTGGAGAGGGCCTACAATCGGTCGGGCTGGGAAACATCATTTATCCCGAAATAGAAACTAAATTTTACATTTTCATCAGTGTGATGGTATTTATCTTTACGCTAATTGCAGCGATATATCCATCGCGAAAAGCACTAAAATTAAAGCCAACTGAAGCCATTAGAACAATTTGATATGGATATTATAAAAACAACAGGTCTCACCAAAATTTACAGCAACAACGGACTGGAAGTAAACGCTGTAAATCAGGTAGATTTAAACATTCAGAAAGGAGAATTTACAGCCATTGTAGGGCCTTCAGGTTCCGGTAAAACCACTCTACTCAATATGATTGGTGGTTTAGACGACATTACCGAAGGTTCCGTAGAAATTGCCGGAACAAACATCAGTTCATTGAGCGAAAATGAGCTAATTGATTTCCGCTTAAAAAACATCGGCTTTGTCTTTCAGGCGTATAACTTAATTCCGGTGCTTACAGCAAAAGAAAATGTAGAATTCATCATGCTTCTTCAAGGACTTTCTGAAGAAGAACGAAAACAACGAAGCGAAGAATTATTAAATCAGGTAGGTTTAGCAGACAAAATCAATTCCAGACCTAATCAGCTATCAGGCGGACAACAACAAAGAGTTGCCGTCGCCAGAGCCTTAGCTTCAAAACCCAGTTTTATTTTAGCAGATGAACCTACAGCAAATCTCGATAGCCACTCTACCTCTACACTTTTAGACATGATGGCGGAGATGAATGAGAAAGAAAAAGTCACATTTTTATTTTCCACCCACGACCAAAGAGTAATCGACAAGGCAAAAAGGATTATTACCATTGAAGACGGAAAAATCATAAAAGATGAAAGACCTTAAGAAAATCTTTATTTTATGTTTTCTTTGCCTGAAATCGCTTCAAGCACAAACAAGCTTTGAGCATAATTCTTATTTCAGCAATCTAAATGGTTTTAATTTTTTCAATAAAAACTTAGCTTCTGCATTTCAAATCCCAAACCAATGGAACGATCAGCAAATGCACTTTCGATGGAATGGACACCTATATTATGGAAACCATTTTAATGGTCAAATAAGTCTGCGAAATCGACTTTTTACAGGGTATCAATGGCAAGAAAATTTAAATGAATTTAGAGATGCTTTGAATATTGACCGGCTTGATTTCACTTCCATCAGTAAAGACAATGTGGGTTTACACCATCAGATAGACCGACTTTATGTACAATGGGAAAAAGGAAGCTGGAATATACGTGTAGGTAGACAAAGAATTAACTGGGGTATCCAGAACTATTGGAATTCTCACGACCTTTTTAACCAAACCAACTTTTTTGATTTCGACTATGTCGAAAAACCCGGAGCAGATGCGATTCGTATACAACACTATACCAAACTCAACAATTCAATCGAGTTTGCTCTAAATGAAAACATCCAGGCAGGACTTTATAAATTCAATCTTTCCGACTACGACTTCCAGATACTCCTCGCTAAATATTACAACGATTATTCATTGGGCTTAGGCTGGGCCGGACAAATTAAAGATGCCGGATTTAAAGGAGAATTTGCTTACTTCAGCAATACCAAAAACGAAAAGAATTCATTTACTGGAAGTATAAGCCTTGATTACAGCTTTAAAAATGGAATCTACATCACAAGCGGATGTTTATACCGAAATCAGTCGGTAGAATTTAACCCACTTGGATTCTACGGAATGGAAATTTCAGCCAAAAACCCAATGCCTTTTAAATACAGCTTCTTGTATCAAATCAATTACCCCATCCATCCTTTAGTCCAAATAGGAACGTCCTTTATACACGATGGAAATTTGAATTTTGCTTTTCTAAATCCTCAAATAAGCTATTCTATTTCTGAATCTGTAGACCTTATGATAAGCAGCCAGAATATGTGGATGAAGATTGCTAATAAACTAGAAGACAGCATTCAATCAATCTTTACGAGGCTACAATGGAACTTTTAATTTCGTATCTTTAGTTACCACTCTGTCACTCTCGACATCTCCCCTTGGGAGGGGAGAATAATAATACAAGAATATCACAGACCATCCCCTCCTTAAAAGGAGGGTTGCCCACAGGACGGGGAGGTTAATTAATTAATATAATAGGAATATAATGATGAAACTAATTCAACTCACATGTGTGCTTATGGGACTGTTCGCTCATGCTCAAAACACAGAGAATTTACTCAAAACCCATTTCAACCCAACACATCTTCAAGGCTTTGAAACGAATATAGTTTATTCACGAGTAACTATTTTCAATCGTGAATTCGGTCTTCACGATAGTAAAATAGCATCCATTTTCAAACTACAAGACCGACCATTTCAGGTAGCATATCAGCAATATGGCTACGAGCATTTTAAAGAATCTAAATACAGTATTTCGACCGTACAGAACCTAAACTCTAAAATGAATCTAGGTGTGAATCTCAATTTTCATCATTTAGGAATCACAGATAGTGAAAATCTAAAAGCACTAAGTTTTGACATCGGCTACAGTTACAAATCTGAGAAATACGAAATCCGACTGTTTTTAGAAAACCCTTTAAACAGCAAGTATATAGAAAATGATTTAGAAAGTCGTTTTATAGTAAGCGGAGAGTATTATTGGAATTCAAATTTATTTTCTGGTTTGCAATTAGAAGAATCCATTCATACTGGATTCAAAGCATCACATCAATTTGGATACTCCTATAAAGACTATTTAAGCTTAAGCATACTCCAATCTATTCACCCATTGGAATATGGGTTTAGAGTAGCTTATAAAAAAGAACGTGTTCAATTATACAGCCAATACCAAATACTCACTTGGACGAACTCCACAGGCTTTGCATTGATATACCAATTGGCTAATGACTAGGTTTTTCTCCATACTACTTCTTGTAAATCTCAGCTGTATTGCACAAGACTTCACAAGGCAATGGATTTATCTCGAAACAATAGATGAACAAAAACTAAATGCAGATATCGTTGATGTTTGGGAGTACTATATTCAAAATCCTATCAATTTGAACGACAGTACGGAGCTATACCGAATTAGGGAATTAAACCTACTTTCTGAAAAAGAACTAAACCTCATCACTTCACACTGTCAATCTCAACAACTCATTTCTATTTATCAACTACAAACACTAGATATTCAAATAGAAGCACTCAAGAGAATTAAAGACTTCATCTACATTCCAATTAAGAACAAACCAATTACCGCCACAAATAAAGCGAGCGGATACTTTGGACTTCAATTTCAAACACCGCAACGTAATGGAACTCTCAATCGGGAGTATATCGGGAGTCCAATAAAATCTCATTTACGATATAGAACCACATTAAAAAAAGGTTGGAGCTTAGGATTGAATTGGGAAAAAGATCTTGGAGAACCTTTATGGTATACAGACGAAGGTGCTAATAATATAACTCTAAATTTAATCTATAAGGGAGAAGGGAATATGAGAAAAGTACTCCTAGGTAAATATGATATTAGTATTGGGGAAGGCTTACTTTTCGGAACCTCATATCGCATTAACAATCCTTACTTTTTGAACTATAAACCAACAAGTATTACAAAATCGACCTTGAGTTCTAAAGAGTATAATTATTTTGAGGGAGCCGCCGCACAGTGGCGAATTAGAAATACGAACCTAAATATATTTGCTTCTCATCAGAATCTAAATGGTAAATCGAGCATAGATAAATCAGGACTTTTTAGAACCAAAACAGAACTTGAAAACCGAAAAACTTTTGAAGAGAATTTAATCGGTATTCAGTTGGAGAGACATCATAAACAAAATACATTTTCGTGGGCAGGAATAGTTTATAATTCAGAGTTCTACGAAACCAAAAACAGATTCTTGCAAAGCTTCTATGCTTCAAACAATTATTATAACATTACTTACTCAGGAGAATTTGTACTACAGGACTTAGATGATTGGGCTACTCTTCAAAAACTTGACATTAGCGTATCAGACAACAGCCTTTTTTCTGTACAATTTAGAAGTAGAAGCGATTCACTTTTCAATGAATACAGATCGGATTACAGTAGTTTCAGCAATGGATACGAAAGTGCAGTTTATTACGCTTTTCAACATAATTTTAACAAAAAGTGGCTATTTAGACTCACATTTGATCATTTCAAGTCGAATTTAATAAAAACCACAGAACCACACTTCCCTAAGGGCAATAAAATATTAAGTGACTTAATGTGGATCTCTGAACAAAGGAAATTCACTTTACAGTATCAGTATAAAAACATTGAAAACTTAAATTACATCAATAAATTCAGACTCTTTTATCAAGAAGAATTAAGTGATAGAATAAGGTGGAATACAAAACTCAATCTCATCATTGAAAAGGCAAATATCTACTCAAGCTTACAATCTAACTACTACTGGAAAAGCCTAAATGAAAAGAATAAAGTCAACTTTTCATTTTGCCTATTCAACACCGAAAGTGAATCTATCTATTGGCGTGCACCTTATTTTTATGGGAGCTATAACTCAAGATTCCTGACTGGAAAAGGAAATACAACAAGCCTCTCTTTTCAGAAAAAGATAGATCGATCTCTAAAAGCAGGAATGCAAATTACCCAAATCAACTATTACGATAGAGAAGTAATTGGCACAGGAAACGAAATGATTGACAGTAATTCTAAAATTGAGTTTTCGGTCTACTTGAAATGGAAAAACTAAAAAACAATGTGCAGCTTAGTCAACTTAATAGCAATGGCTAAAAGGATAATCCCAAACACACGACGCAATACGTTAATACCACCTTTTCCTAAAAGACGTTCAATTTTACCCGTTGACTTCAATACAATGTATACAAACAACAAATTGACTGCTACACCTACTACAATATCGTTTAGAGAATAAGTAGAGCGCAAAGAGATTATGGTGGTCAATGTACCCGAACCGGCAATTAGAGGAAAGGCAATAGGAACTATACTCCCCGAAGTATCGCCTTCGTCGGATTTGAAAAGCTCAATATTTAGAATCATTTCTAAAGCCAAAAGGAAAATCACAAAAGCACCTGCCAAGGCAAAAGATGCTACATCAATTCCTATTAAGTTTAAAATGCGCTCACCTACAAAAAGGAATAACACCATGATTACACCTGCAACTAGTGTTGCTTTACCTGACTGGATGTGCCCCATTTTGGCTTTTAAGCCCACGATAATTGGGATAGAACCCAAAATATCGATCACGGCAAAAAGGGTTAGGGTTACGGTAAGGGTGTCACTAAAATTCATAATCTTCTGTTTTTCTAATCAAACAAATGTATATCAAAAGACAATCTTTTCAAATCTTCCCAATAAGATTTATAGGATTTATTTATCACCTCGGCGTCATCAACAATTACAGAATGGGATTTTAAGGCTAAAGGCGCTAAACACAAAGCCATTCGATGATCGCCATACGTTTCAAAATTGAAATCTTTTGAGCTAAAACGTTCTCCAGAAATAATCTCCAAAGCCTCGTTGTCTATAATCTTAACTTTTGCACCACACTTTTCCAACTCCACCTTTAGGGCTACCAAACGATTGGTCTCCTTAAGAGGTAAATTTTTCAAACCTGTAAGCATCATATTAACTCCCAATCCACATGCAGTAGCTGCAAGAGTTTGTGCTAAATCTGGCGTCTTTACACAATCGAATTCTATGTATTCTGGAAGTTTGAAATTTGATTTTTTAGCAAGACTTAAAACGCCCTTATCTATACTAGATTCTACACCTAAAGACTGGAAAAAGTCCATCACCTTTTGATCGCCCTGAACAGAATTTTCATCTACTTGAGAGATTTGTATTTCTCCAGAATCACACAAGGCAAGAATTTCGAACAAGTAAGAAATCGAGGACCAATCGGATTCTACTTCTTTTATAGTATTTTGATAAACACCTGGAGAAATAGAAATGATATTTCCTTCCCAACGTTGAGACACACCTTGTTGCTGCATCAAGTTTAAGGTCATTTCAATATAAGGTCTAGACAAAACTTCGCCTACTAATTCTAATTGAACACCTTTTTCAAAATAAGGGGCAATCATTAAGATGGCAGAGATAAACTGACTCGAAATATCTGCATTAATGCTTAGGGCTCCACCGATTAAATTCTTCCCATTAATTCTCATGGGAGGAAAACCATCTTTTTCTAAATAAGTGATGTCAGCCCCTAAAAGACGAAGTGCATCTACCAAATCTTTTATGGGGCGCTCTTTCATTCTGTGGGCACCCGTAAGTATAATCTCTGAATCTTGAATGGCAGAATAGGCTGTTAAAAACCGCATGGCAGTTCCCGCAATTCCCACGTCAATTGTAGAGTTACTAGAGGATAGTGCTTTTTGTAAAACTAGGGTATCATCAGAATTTGAAAGATTCTTTAAAGGACTCATTTGTCCTGATAGAGCCTGAAGAATAAGCAATCTGTTAGAGATACTCTTTGAACCCGATAAGCTTAAAGAAGCTCTAATATTTTTATTTTCTATTTGAATTTTAGTTTTCATTCAAGAAAGAATTATACTTTTTAATAGCAGCCTCAATCTGATCTACCGAACAGGTTTTATTGAATTCTGCTTCACCAATTTTCTTCAATAAGGTAAAGTTGATTTTAGAATCGTCGTTCTTCTTATCGTGTCGCATCCATTCGATTAAATCAGGAAGTTCACTTTCAGCTATAGCTTGTAAAGGGAAAATACCTTTTAAGCTCGCAAGGACAATTCCACACTCATCTTCGCTTAAATTGTTAGCCATCTGCGAAAGCAGGGTCTCAACAGCCATCCCAACGGCAACTGCTTCACCGTGTAATAAATCACCTCCATTCTGTAATGCATTACTTTCTACAGCATGTCCAATAGTATGTCCAAAATTCAAAGTCTTCCTTAAACCTTTCTCCTCCCAATCTTGCAGTACAATCTCATTTTTTATAGAAATTGACTTGTGCAGTAGAGCCGTTAAATACTCTTCATTCTGCAAATCCATTTCAGCAAGGAAGGTCCAATAATCAGCATCTGCAATTAAAGCGTGTTTACAAACTTCAGCCAAACCACTCACCCAATGTCTTTCGGGCAAGGTTTTAAGAAATTCAGAATCCACTAAAACAATATCTGGATTTTTAAACAGTCCAATTTGATTTTTATGCCCATCTAAATCTACCGCAAGCTTCCCTCCTACAGAGGCGTCAACTTGAGATAATAAGGTTGTAGGAATATGAAAAAATCGAATTCCTCTTTTATACAAGGAAGCAATCATACCACCCATATCGCAGACTACACCACCACCCAAATTAACAATGATGGCATTTCTATCGGCATTAGATTCGCCGATGGTTTTCCAAACATCATTGCAAATCGCTAAGGTTTTATTCTGTTCACCCGATTCAATCTCGATAAGCTCAGAGCCTATAAGCATTGGTACATGCTCAATAAGATGCGGAAGACAATAGCGAGAAGAATTCTCATCACAAAAGATGAAAATCTTAGAATATTGCCATTGAAAATCTTCGAGTATACAATTGAATTCCTGTAAAACCTCGTTTCCTATATAGATGGAATACTTATCTGATTGAATTTCCACAAAAAAACCTTTTAGATATTTAAAAACAAAGATAGAAAAGCTATTTTCACAGCCACAAAAACAGCAAGTAATTTAGTTATATTTGCAGCAACAAAGCGGAATATGGTATCGTTCAACAACACAGAAATAGCCTTTAGTTCGAAGTCTAAATTACAACTTCACAAAGCATATTACCTATTTAAACTAATGGGTCACCCCATTCTTTCGAAGATGGGTGGAAAGCTTGCAGAACTGGCAATAAACTTACATCTACCTATAAAAGGGATTATAAAGTCTACGGTCTTTCAACAGTTCTGTGGAGGCGAAAGCATGGAGGAATGTGCTCTCAGAATAGATGAACTTGCTCAATACCATATCAAAACCATTCTAGATTATTCTGTAGAAGGAAAAGCCTCCGAAAAAGACTTTAACCGTACGATGAAGCAGACTTTAGCTTCGCTAGATTTCGCCAATAAGAATAAAAATATTCCTTTTTCGGTTTTTAAAGTTACCGGTGTAGCACGCTTTGAATTACTAGAAAAAGTAAACTTCGGGAAAGTATTATCTGAAGAGGAACAAAAAGAATACGATAGAGCTCTACATCGCATTCATAAGATCTGTAAAAAGGCTTCTCAATATAAAATCCCGGTGATGATTGATGCTGAAGAAAGCTGGATTCAAGATACTATAGATGGTATTGTTGAGGACTTGATGAAAGAGTACAATAAACAAGATGCAATTGTATACAACACGCTACAAATGTATCGCCACGATCGCTTAGACTACTTCAAAAAAGCACATAACAACTCTCAACATAACGGCTATTTCATAGGAATGAAACTCGTAAGAGGTGCCTATATGGATAAGGAAAATGCTCGTGCTCTGAAAATGGGTTATCCAACACCAATACAAGCTAACAAAGAAGCAAGCGATAGAGATTATGATTTAGCCTTAGAGTATGCCTGTGAGAATATTCATGGAATTTCAATTTGCGCAGGGACTCACAATGAAGAAAGCTCTCAGCATTTAATTCAATTGATGAAACTTCATGAGATTGAGAAAAGTGATTCTAAAATCTACTTTGCACAACTTCTAGGTATGAGCGATCATATCAGTTACAACCTTGCAGCTGATGGATACAACACTGTGAAATATGTTCCTTATGGACCTGTAAAAGATGTATTTCCTTACCTAATCCGCCGTGCAGATGAAAACACCTCAATAGCAGGACAAACGAGTAGAGAATTAAATCTTATTATTCAAGAAAGAAAAAGAAGAAAGACTTAAAGGCACTCACAATTTAGTGACTCTACATTCAGTATAGTAGATAAGCTATCGCAATCATCTACATTAAAGTTAGAAAACTTGGCGTCTTCCACTTCAATAAGATAAGTTCTGCATTGACCTTTTACATCACTTGCACCGAAATCAACATCTAAATCTGCATCTTTAAATATTCTTTCGAAAGAACTTTCAGTTAATCCCAAACAGTTTAACTGACATTTAGCTTTCTCAGAAAATTGTAATTCTTGTGCACGTAAATGCTTTACTGTTCTTGCATTTGGTAGGTAAGAAAAATCAATATCCCGATCTCCAAAAAACAGCATAGAAGCTACTATACCGAATCCAATACCAATTAAATAGAAAAAAAATCGTCTTAACACAGCTTTTGTTTTAGTGCCCCAAAAGTAGTCTTATTTCTTTGTATGGCAATTCAAACCACACACCTATTCCTTTGTTCGTGATAATTCCATTGTATACATAAACACCTCCACGAATATTTGGAGCACGTAATAACATCCCTTGTACTCCACCTCCATCTCCGACTTTTAAAAGTAGAGGAGCTAGTATATTACTCAAAGAAAAAGAAGCTGTTTTTGCTGACCTAGAAGCTATATTAGGAACACAATAATGAATGACATCGTGTTTTATAAAAGTAGGAGTTTCGTGTGTAGTTACTTCAGAAGTTTCGAAACAGCCCCCTTGATCAATACTCACATCTACTATAACCGACTTGGATTTCATTTTTTGTACCATTTCACTCGAAATAACACAAGGAGTTCTACCTCCCTCAGCTCTAAGTGCTCCAATCACTACATCGGCTCGTTTAAGAGCTTTTTCTAAAACTTTTGGTTGCATTATAGAAGTTGCTACACGTAAATTCAGGTCATTTTGAATACGTCTAAGTCGAGCTATAGAATTATCAAAAACTTTTACTGAAGCACCCAAAGCCATTGCAGAGCGCGCAGCATATTCGGCTACTGTTCCAGCACCAATAATTACAACTTGTGTAGGACTTACACCAGCGATACCACCCATAAGCACTCCTCTACCTCCAGCAGAGGTACTCAATAATTCAGCTGCAATAAGAATGGAAGAAGTTCCCGCAATCTCACTCATCGACCGAACGATAGGGAAACTTTTGGTTTCGTCTTGTATATAATCAAAGGCAACAGCTGTCACCTTCTTTTCCATTAATTTCTTGAAATATGTCGCCGTTTGGGTTTTCAACTGAAGGGTTGAAATCAAACATTGATTGTGTTTAAAGTAATCGAGTTCATCTATTGTAGGTGGCTCAACTTTAAGAATAATATCTGCTTGATAAACTTCTTTTACATCATAACATACTTTTGCACCAGCATCGCCATATTCTTGATCCGTAAAAGAACTCGACATCCCTGCATTAGTTTCTATATAAACCTTATGCCCATTACTCACCAATAAACTCACAGCCTCCGGAACAAGTGGAACACGATTTTCCTGAAAGGCACGTTCGTTAGGAATACCAATAAAAAGAGACTGATTTTTTGTTGAAAGCTCCAGCACTTCAGGTTGAGGCATCAAAAACTCTTCGTGTAAGAAACTTAGAATGTCAGGTTTACTCATTTTCAGGAATTAGATTCTTCTATTGTAAAAATTCGCTCTTTCTCCACACAATCAATGTGGATATTTAAAATGTTTTCAGGCAATAAGTTAGGGATTTTTTCTGGCCACTCAATAAAGCAATAAGCATCAGAATAAAAATACTCCTCATAGCCCATATCAAAAGCTTCAACTTCATCATTAATTCTATAGAAATCAAAATGATAAATGCGTTGATTGTTTTTTGCTTCATATTCATTTACAATAGCATAGGTAGGACTACAAACCTCGCTAGGCTCTACACCCAAGTAAACACACAAGGCTTTGATAAATGTTGTTTTACCAGCACTCATTTCGCCGTAAAAAGCAATAATTTTATTTGAATATTCTGCTGTTATTTTCGATGCTAACGCAGGAAGTTCTTCGAGAGATTTTACAGTAACCTTCATTTATTTTGCCGACAGTCGAATAAAAGGACAAATCATTTCTTCAAGAGAAATACCACCATGCTGATAAGTATCTCTAAAATAATTCACAAAATGATTGTAGTTATTCGGGTAAGTTAAAAACACATTTTCCTTTGCAAAGATATAACTTGAAGTCAAATTAGCCGCAGGTAAAAAATACTGTTCTGGATTTTCCATCACCATCACATCTTTCCGTTGATACTGCAGTCTTTTTCCTGTTTTGTATCTCAAATTAGAAGAGGTTTCCTTATCACCTACAACCTTCGATGGCACCCCAACATTTATTGTTCCATGATCGGTGGTGATAAACAAATCAGATCCACTCTCAGCAACTTTCTTTAACATCTCTAAGAGAGAAGAATTCTCGAACCATGTTTTTGTTAAAGCTCTATACGATTTATCTGTTCCAGCCAACTCGCGAATCATATCCATCTCTGTTTTGGCGTGCGAAAGCATATCAACAAAATTATAGACGATCACATTTAAATCATTATTCAATAAATTACTGAATTGCTCCACCAATCTATCACCATATTGCTTTTTCACCACTTTGTGATAAGCAATCTTTTTATCGGACAATCCAACACGTTTCATTTGATCTTCAAAAAACTCTTTTTCATGCAGATTCTTCCCGCCTTCTTCATGATCATTTTTCCATAAATGAGGAAAGCGTTTAGACAAATCTAATGGAGTTAAACCTGAGAAGATTGCATTTCTTGAATATTGAGTTGCCGTAGGAAGAATACTACAAAAAGTAGTTTCTTCTTCGATCTTAAACCACTCTTCAACTATGGGTTGTAATATTTTCCATTGATCGTAGCGAAGATTATCGATTAGAATAAAAAAACTCGATTTATCATCTCGAAGATATGGAAATACCTTCTCTTTCATTAAGGTATGAGAGAGTACTGGTTTTTCGTCTTTACCTTTAAGCCAACCTTCATAATTTCCTTTTACATATTTGAAAAACTGAGAATTGGCTTCATTTTTTTGCATTTCCAAAATCTCTACCATACCCGAAGAATCAATCGTGTCGAGTTCAACTTCCCAGTGTACTAACTTTTGATAAATCTCTTCCCAATCATTAAGGCTTCTAACATCCATTAAAGCCATGCTAATCTCTCTAAACTCTTTCTGATAACTAGAAGTCACCTTTTCATTCACCAATCTTTTACTGTCTAAATTCTTTTTTAAAGACAATAATATTTGATGTGGATTAACAGGTTTTATGAGATAATCGGATATTCTTGAACCTAAAGCCTCCTCCATTATATACTCTTCCTCACTTTTGGTAATCATTACCACAGGAATATTATGATTCTCAGTAATACGAGACAGCGTTTCTAAGCCAGATAAACCTGGCATATTTTCATCTAAGAAGATAATGTCATACGACTCATTATCAATCATTTCCAGAGCATCTTCTCCGTTATTCACAGTATCCAACGAATAACCTTTACTCTCTAAAAATATCACATGAGGCTTCAATAAATCTATCTCATCATCCACCCAAAGGATTTTAACTTTTTCCATAGATATTTGTTACTTTAGTTTTTTCAAGTAATCCGACTAAAATTAGTAAAATTGAAGGCCATAACTGCCAATAAAAGGAAAATTCTTAACGACCCAATTTATGGGTTTACAACTATTCCTAACGAACTCATCTTCGATCTAATCGAACATCCATATTATCAACGCTTAAGACGTATTACTCAACTTGGGTTAACCTATTTGGTCTACCCTGGAGCTTATCATACTCGTTTTCACCATGCTTTAGGAGCAATGCATCTTATGCAAAATGCTATTAAAACGCTCCAATCCAAAGGACATGAAATTACTGAAGACGAGGAGCAAGCTGTATTAATAGCCATTCTTTTACACGACATCGGACATGGTCCTTTTTCGCATGCACTAGAACATAGTATTGTAAATGGTATAAACCATGAACACATTTCTATGATGATTATGGATAAGTTGAACGAAGAATTTGATGGTAAATTGTCATTGGCCATTCAAATATTTCAAAACAAATACCCTAAAAAATTTTTACATCAATTAATCTCAAGTCAACTAGATGTTGATAGACTCGATTATTTAAAACGAGATAGCTTTTACTCGGGTGTATCGGAAGGAGTTATCAATTCCGACCGAATCATCAGCATGTTTAATGTAAGTAATGGCGAACTTGTAGTAGATGCGAAAGCGATCTATTCAATAGAGAAATTCATTATTGCACGTAGACTTATGTACTGGCAAGTCTATCTACATAAAGCCGTTTTATCAGCAGAATTTAGCTTAGTAGAAGTTTTAAAAAGAGCTAAAACTCTTGTTCAAAGAGGAGAAGATTTATTCTCAACCTCTGCTTTAATGGCTTTTTTAAAAAATGACTACTGTCTGGATGATTTCAATACGAATCCAGAACTTTTAGAGTTATTCTGTCAACTAGATGATTTCGACATTATGACATCAATTAAAGAGTGGACTCGACATTCTGATAAAATTCTATCAGTACTGAGTCAGAAAATTATTCAACGTAAATTACTTAAAATAGAGCTTCAAGACACTGAGTTTGACCCTTCGTACATTGAGAAGATACAAAACAAAGCGGCTCAAATTTACGAGGTAAATCCTCAGGACTGTAAGCATTTAGTCTTCACCAATAAAATTGATAATAAGGCGTACAATCCTAAAAAGGATAAAATCAACTTACTCTTTAAAGATGGTAGTATAGTTGACATTGCTGAGGCTGCAGATCAGTTAAATATATCTGTCCTTGCACAAACGGTTACAAAGTATTTTCTATGCTATCCAAAGGAATGTGTAATCTAGAAAATTTGTACTTTTGCACCGTATGAAATTTACCGCGAAACAAATAGCTGAATTGCTAAAAGGAACTGTTGAAGGCGATTCGACTGTTGTACTTAATCAGTTGACCAAAATAGAAGAAGGTTGTGAAAATTCACTTTCTTTTTTAGCCAACCCAAAATACAACGAATACCTATACAGCACTCTTGCTTCTGCAGTTATTGTAAACAATAGCTTTAGTCCAGAAAAAAGCATTGAGACTACTTTAATTAGAGTCAAAGATGCTTATGCTTCATTCGCAGAGCTACTTCGTATTGTAGAAGATTTACAAAAACAAAAATCGGGGATTGAATTACCCAGCTTCATACATCATAGTTCAAAAATTGGAACCGACGCCTATATAGGTGCTTTTGCATATATAGGAACAAACGTTCAGCTAGGAAACAGTGTGAAGATTTACCCACATTGCTATATTGGCGACAATGTGATTATAAATGATAATTGCACTTTATACTCAGGCGTAAAAGTATATGAGAATTGTAAAATTAATCACAACACTACAATTCATGCAGGAGCAGTAATTGGTGCAGATGGATTTGGTTTCGCTCCAAATACCGGCAATTCCTATGACAAAATCCCTCAAATAGGAAATGTCATTATTAAGGAAGGAGTAGAAATTGGTGCAAACACATGTATCGATAGAGCTACAATGGGCTCTACAATCATACACAAAGGAGTTAAACTTGACAATATGATTCAAGTGGCTCACAATGTAGAAATTGGAGAAAATACTGTTATCGCTGCACAAACAGCCATTGCTGGATCAAGTAAAGTGGGAAGTAATTGTATGATTGGAGGACAGGTTGCAATTGCAGGTCACCTTACAGTGGCTAACAATGTAAAAGTGGCAGGTAAAACGGGTATTGCAGCAGATGTAAAGGAAGAAGGGAAAATCCTACAAGGACCTTTAGCCTTTGATATTAAAGACTTCCAACGATCGTATATATATTTCCGCCAATTGCCAAAATGGGCAAAGAGAATCGATAAATTAGAAAAACAGCTTATCAATCAATAGATGGATCAACAGCATAGCATAAAAAATGAGGTAAGCATTAGTGGAATTGGCCTACACACAGGATATGAAGTTACATTAACATTCAAGCCTGCGCCAATAGACCATGGAATTTGTTTTAAACGAATTGACCTGGAAGGTCAACCTATTATTGAAGCAGATGTTAAATATGTTACTGAAACAGATCGCGGTACTACATTAGATAAAAATGGAGCGAAACTTCAAACGATAGAACACGTTCTCGCTGCTTGTGCCGGTTTAAAAATTGACAACCTACTCATTGAGCTTAATGGTGAGGAACCACCCATATTAGATGGGAGTTCTATTCAACTTATACATTGTTTGAAAGAAGCTATTCCTCAAGCACAAAATGCGCTTAGGAAATATTTTGTTGTTCGAGAAGAAATCAATTATGAAGATCCTGAAACAGGAATTAGAATTCAAGCACTACCTGCAGACGAGTTTAGCCTAACCGTTTCTATTGATTATAACTCTAAAGTTCTGGGCAACCAAAAAACTGAACTCAAATCGATTGATGAATTTGAAGAAAACTATGCCGATGCGCGTACATTCTGCTTTTTACATGAATTAGAATTACTTCTTCAACATGGGTTAATTAAAGGTGGTGATTTAAGCAATGCTATTGTTTATGTAGAAGAAGCTATTGAAGAAAAAGAACTTGCCAGACTCGCCTCTCTTTTCAACAAAGAAAGCATTGGTGTTTGTAAAGAAGGTTATTTAAACAACCTTGCGCTACACTATCCCGATGAAGCTGCAAGACATAAACTGCTTGATGTTATTGGAGATTTAATGTTAGTTGGCGCTCCGATAAAAGGGAAAATTATTGCTCACAAACCTGGTCATGGACCAAATACAACATTTGCGAAAATTATGAAAGACGTGATGAAGAAACAAAAAAATCAAGCACCTAAGTACGATCCAAATGCAACTCCAGTAATGGATATTCACCAAATCATGGATACTCTACCACATCGACCGCCATTCTTATTGGTTGATAAAGTATTGGAGCTTTCAGATAGTAGAGTTGTAGGTTTGAAGAACGTAACAATGAATGAGGATTTCTTCAATGGACATTTTCCAGGTGCACCAGTAATGCCAGGTGTATTACAAATTGAAGCCATGGCACAGGTTGGAGGAATCTTAGTTTTAAATACAGTACCCGACCCTGAAAACTACTTAACTTACTTTATGAAAATTGATAAAGTGAAATTTAAAAATAAAGTTCTTCCAGGAGATACTTTAATCTTTGAATTAGAGTTAATAAGTCCAATAAGACGCGGTATTTGCCATATGTTTGGTAGAACATTTGTTGGAAATAAGATTGTAATGGAAGGAGAAATGATGGCTCAAATTGCTAAAAAGAACTAAGATGAACCAACCCCTAGCATACATACACCCTGAAGCTAAAATAGCTCAAAATGTAGTTATTGAACCTTTTACCACCATTCACAAAAATGTAGAAATTAGTGAAGGAACTTGGATAAGCTCTAATGTAACCATAATGGAAGGAGCGCGCATCGGTAAAAATTGTAGAATTTTTCCTGGAGCAGTAATTTCGGCTATTCCTCAAGATTTAAAATTCGGTGGGGAGGATAGTTTAGTTATTATTGGAGACAACACCACCATTCGTGAGTGTGTTACAATTAACAGGGGTACTGACGTTTCTGGAAAAACAGTAGTTGGTGACAATTGCTTATTAATGGCTTATGCTCACGTTGCACATGACTGTGTAATCGGAAACAATTGCATCATTGTAAACAATGTAGCTATCGGCGGACATGTAACACTAGGCGATTACGCAATCCTGGGTGGGCTATCAGCAGTACACCAATTTGTCACAATCGGTGCACACGCAATGATTTCTGGAGGTTCGTTAGTGCGAAAAGATATTCCTCCTTATGTAAAAGCAGCTAAAGACCCAGTTTCTTTTGTTGGCATTAATTCTATTGGATTAAGAAGAAGAGGTTTTACCTCTGAAAAAATTGGAGAAATTCAAAATATCTACAGACAGTTATTCCAATCTGAAAACAACATTACTCAAGCCATGGAAGTTATTGACACTGACTTTCCAGCAAGTAAAGAAAGAGATGAAATAACCTCATTTATTCGCTCTTCTCAACGAGGGATTATGAAAGGATATTCCTCAAAATAAGTGAGTTTAAGCCTGACAAATATTGCCAAAAAGTTTAAAAAAGATTGGGTTTTTCGAAATGTAAATTTTCAATTTGAAACCCCAGGGACTTATGTAATAAAAGGCTCTAATGGTTCTGGTAAATCTACTTTACTCAAACTTATTTCTAGTTACTTAAGTCCAAGTGAGGGCGAACAAAAACTCACTTTACATTCTAAAGAAATTTCTATTGACGAATGGCCTAAGCACATAGCCTATGCCGCACCTTATTTTGAATTAATTGAAGAAATGTTTCTAGAGGAGTTCGTTGAATTCTATATTAAATTCAAACCTTTAAGAGCAAATATCTCAAAGGACGATTTAATACAAATCGCCTATTTAGAAGAATCGAAACACAAACAAATAAAAAACTTCTCTTCTGGAATGAAACAAAGACTCAAGCTAGCCTTAGCATGGTTGAGTGACGTATCAATTATTCTTTTAGATGAACCCAGCTCAAATCTTGACAAAAAGGGTGTTGAGTGGTACAAGAACCTAGCTAAAGAATATTCCAAAGACAAACTAGTCATTGTATGTTCGAACAACATAAAAGACGAATACTTTTTTTGTGAACACAGTCTTAACATAGAAGACTTCACAAAAATTTAAAGCTCATAAAAAAGTAATAACTTGAAGCCCTAAATAATAGACTTATGGCAAGTACATCAGACATCAAAAACGGATTGTGTATTAAGCACAATCACGATTTATTTAAAATTATAGAATTTCTTCATGTAAAACCTGGTAAAGGACCTGCATTCGTAAGAACAAAGCTAAAAAGTCTTACAACAGGGAAAGTTCTTGACAACACTTTTCCTTCAGGATCTAAGATAGAAGCGGTAAGAGTTGAAACTAGAAAATATCAATACTTATACCCAGAAGATACTGGCTTCCACTTTATGCACACCGAAACTTTTGAACAAATCTTTCTTGAGAAGACTATGGTCGGTGGTTGCGAATTCATGAAAGAAGGTGAGATCGTTGCAGTTGTATTTGATGCTGATGAAGAAAATCCTCTTACTTGTGACTTACCAGCATCGGTAGTTCTAGAAATCACTTATACAGAACCAGGAGAGAAAGGAAATACAGCTACGAATGCATTAAAACCAGCAACTGTTGAAACAGGTGCTACCGTGAACGTTCCGCTTTTCATTAATGAAGGAGACAAAATTAAAATTGACACTGTTAAAGGTGCATACCAAGAGAGAGTAAAAGCTTAATTGGATTTAAAAAATAAAAAAAGAGGAGCATTTGCTCCTCTTTTTTTATGCTTCAATTTCGCTTTGTTGATGCTTTAAATCTAGGACCACAATGATAGCCACAAAAGCCCAAATAGGAACAGATGCTTTATCCATATCAAAGAAATTATTCAAGAAAGCATGAGTAAAATAGGTCACCAAACCTAATATACAAGCCATTAACAACGATTGATCTTGTGAGTCATTTAATTTGTGATATAAAATAATGGCTTTGGTAAATACCATGCCAATCAGTACAATAAAGCTTAACAAACCAGGCCAACCAGTCTCAGCCAAAACACTTAAATATTCGCTGTGAGCATTACCCATATTACCAGCGTTCGTACTGATAATAGTTTTCTCATAGTAATTTTGATAAGGAGCATAATTAAATTGATATGTCCCTGAACCCCATCCTAAATGTGGCCGTTCTTCAAATAGTCGTATTGCAGACTTCCACCTATTAATACGCTCTAAATTAGATGCATCAGTACTAACATTAGACATCGACGAAATATGCTCAGTAAAACTATCCGAAGAATCCTGACTATTTTTTTCGAGTGCCATCAAGATGTCAGTTTGAAATAAATAGATGAAACTGAGCAGGAAAACTGAAATTGTAAGTAGAACGGAAAACTTTATTCTCAGCCTAATAATCACATAAACTCCTGCGGCTGCAACTAAACTTAACCAAGCAGCTCTTGTATAAGATAATATTGTAGCTGCAATTAACAATGCTGCTATACCGAAAAAGAAGAATTTTAGATTTTTGTTCTCAGTCCATTTTGGGATATAAAAAGCAAAAGGTAAGACTAAAGCCAAAGCCATTCCATAAGAAGTATGATCCTTGAAAAATGGAGACATCACCCAATGGGCTGCATCATGTTCAAAGCCTTTTGTAGCATGGTGTATGATTGTATACAAAGCAACTAATGACAGACCCACTAAGTAAGCTTTCACAAAACGATGAATATTATTTTTTTGTTGAAACCAAGCATAAGCCAAAACATAAAAACTACTAATAAACCAAAGACGACTTATAAACAGCTTTAAAGATACCATAGGCATACTACTACTTAGAGCAGTAAAAAGCATCCATAATAAATAAGCAGATATTGCAATTGATATAGGGTGCTTATACAATCCTTTAAAAAGATTTTTATCACTAAACATTTTCACCCAAGCAATAATCATCAAGCCAAACAATAGTGGTTCAGTAGGCAGAGCCATTTCAACTCCAATAGGATTATAGAGCCCCAATTCTTTCAAGCTCGTAGATAGTGGAGTTAAAAAAGCAACTAACGTAAGCAGCAAGTCAACTCTTAAAATAGCTAATGAAATGATTGCAATAACAAACGGAATGAAAAGTCCCCAATACTTTTCTTCTGCCATCAAATATGTATTTGAAGCAATAAAGATAAGTACCGATACTATATATAAATTATACTTTTTAAGCAAGGTCCTCTGATGAGATTGTCTGGCGAATATATAACAATACCAAAGTCAAAATAAAAGTAGACATGGCAGACATAGCAACAATTAGCCAACGGATAGGGTATGATTTTTTATCAGCAGTTACAGCTTTATTTATCACAAATCTGTTGGTTAGCTCTGCATCTAATTCGATGGAAATATTTTCTTTTTCGAGACGAATAATATCTAACTGTTCTTGAACCAACTCCAATTCCTCAAATAACCTATAGTAATCGCCACCATAAAGTGCTAAGTTATTGAACTCCTTTTTTAATGCTCTTGCCCCCGCAGTATTTCCTTTTGATAAAGCTTGCGCATAATATTCTGTCAGTCTCTCCGCTTGTAAAGAAACATCTAGAATTCCATGAGATCTCAAAACCTCTAAAGAATCATGAATAGAAAATAATCTATTGGCTAAATCTGCATCTCTATTTTCTAAAATAACAACTGCTTGCTGAGCGCGCTCTTGTTTCACTCGTTTCACCACCACGTCAATCAAGTCAACCATTTTATTACAAATATCAGCAGCAAGTTGAGGGTCTTTATCTAAAACTTCAAGCTTTATAGACATCAACTCTGTTCTTTTAAAGCTAACATGTTCTGAAAAGGCTAAGTTCATCCATGTATTGGAATATTCAGCATTTGGATTGATTTCATAATGTTCGAACAAATCATATTCTTGTATAATATGATTTTGCATCTCATCGGAATTTAAAATTTGAAGCAAACGTTCGGCTTCCAATTCTTCTCCAAACTCTAAAACATCCTTTCGGTATGGATTATGTTCTACCAATAATGCCTGAGAAATAGAATTTGTTGTTGTGGGATATATAACAGCTGTAGACTTAAACTTTGGAGTAATCACCAGAGGCGATGAAATTATAGCACCTAAAACAGAGGCTATTAACGTAAATATAATTAATGGTCTTCGCCATTTGTATACATCTAAAATTATATTTCCTGAATTCGATAAGGAATCTTTACTCATAATAGGGTTTATTAATTTCGTTCAAATATACAACAACTATAAAAGCCAATGCTTAAGATCTCTGTTTAGCAAAAGTGCCAGGTTTTCAATCTCTTTTTCATAATATTTCAGGATGAATTTCTTTTCAATTATTGTCAACTTAGGCACCTCGGAATTAAACACCAAAACCTTGAGAAACTTGATAAGTATAAGAGGTGAAATTTGTTTCACAAACTTCTTCAAACCAAATTTCACAAGAAATTTATTTAGAGTTGGATGCTTAGGAACTAAAGCAGAATTACTTTTTAAATCCTTATAAAAATAATCTTGCTTATCAATCTTCAAAAACTCACACAAGCTATAGTAAAATGCTTTAGGATTAAATTGTAAATCTTCCATGAACATTACATTAACTTGTTTTTCACCAAATAAATCAAAATACCGTTTTATTTGAGCTGTGTATAAGCCAAGATCAATGAAGAGCTCTGAACTGCCCCAACCTTTATCGTCCTTAGCCTGGTCCTGTTCTATAGCGGTTAAAAAATCTGTATCTATAAATCCATACTTCAAAGCCATTAAGTAATGTGAATAGGCTCTTTGAATTGGATTTCGAAGTACAATTACAATTTTTGCTGCAGGATTATAATTAAATATATTCTGAGCGGCATTTTCTGAATAAAGATAAGAAGTACTACATTCCCCTATGAGTGGTTCATTCGTTGCTTTCTCAAACAATCGATCATAATGTTTTCGATCTCGAACAAAAGTCAACTGAAGAGGTTCTAAATTTGAATTTGAAAAATATTTATCAGTATCTAAAAAGGTTGTTTTTCGATAGACTTCACTAAACTTATCGATACGAATATCTGTAGAAAAAAAATTTGGTTCTTTAATCGGACTCATAAATACCTCAGAATGACGATTCAAAAAATCATACACTGAAGTGGTTCCTGACTTAGCCGCTCCGACCAAGAAAAAGTTTGCTTTACTCATTTATTTTCCGCTAAAGTATACCACAGTTAAAAGACCATAATTTTTATAAATATAAACCAATGAGCATATATTCCACACCAGCATAGCAACAGTTGCTGCTACAGCAGCACCAATAATTCCGTATGTAGGAATCAGTATTAAGTTAAGAACAACATTAATTAATGCCGCTACTAGAACAATATTTCTCGCCACAAATTCTTTACCTGTCATATTTAATATATAAAGCACTGGCCCAGAAAGAGCATTTATTAACTGACCTACAATCAAAAGTAACAAAACAATAATTCCACTTTCAAACTCTGCTCCAAAAAGAGGTAATATTTGAGCCCCAAAAGCTAACAACACTACAAAGAATGGGATAGAAATGACAAAATTAAGCCATGCAATTTTCGAAATCAAGGCTTTCAAATCTTCTAATTTATCGGCATGGAAGTAACTTGAAATTCTTGGTGCTGCATAGCTATTAATAGCAAATTGAGCAAATGTAATAATAGAAGCTAACTTAAAACATAAGTTATAAATACCCACTTGGTCTTCGTCACTATAATAACCTAGCATTAATACATCAGTCCAATTCATAATCATAAAGACCGTACCCGAAATCAACATTGGAACTGATAATTTTAAAGTTGCCTTTAGTGTGCTAGACTTAACTAATGACACTGATTTAGGTAACTTTTTACTAATGATGAACATACTGAGCACGGCCACAATACAAACAGCTATAAAGTAAACGAAAATTGGAGTATCCCCCCCCCTATCGAACAATGAACTACCTATAATTAATCCTAAAACTGACAACATCATGACAGACCCATTTTGTAAATAAGCAAAGTATTTCATTTGCTCTAATCCTCTTAAACTCTCAGCATTCATACTAAGGATTACTGAAGGGATAATAGCAATTGCTATTATCTTCATCGAGGGCCCTAACTCTGGATTTTGAAAGAAAACTGAAAATAAATTTGAGGAATAATAGACAAGTACTGACATACCTATTGAGAAGAACAATACAATCCCTATCAGCTTACTATAAATTGACCTTTCGGCTCCATGAATACCTTTGGCTTTATATTCGGGGATTTGCTTAACAATAAGACTATCCATCCCTAATTTAGAAAGCATTACGAATATACTTAGCAGTGTAAAACTCAAACTAAATACACCTACACCTTTTGCACCATACCTAATCGCTAACAGGTAAAAAAAAACATATGATGAAAATGCTCCTAAAATTTTAAATGCCAAAATAAATGCACTACCAGATAACAACCCTTTAAGTTGTACATCTCCTGTTAATTTATGTTTTAGCTTTTCGACCATTAAATTTAGGGTTTCAGACTCTAACGACAAAAATCTAATTTTAATTTGACCTTTTCAAAAATAATTGTCTTTTATCGACTAAATATATTCAGTCCAAAAGCATATATTCGCTCATATGAGAATAGCGGTCAACACACGACTTTTATTAAAAGATAAACTTGAAGGTATTGGGTGGTATACATTTGAAACACTTTCAAGAATTGTAGAACAGCACCCAGAACACGAATTCTATTTTTTATTTGACAGAGACTATTCTGAAGAATTCGTTTTCTCAAAAAATGTAAGGCCTATAGTAATTAATCCCCCAACAAGACATCCAGTACTTTGGTATATTTGGTTTGAGTTGAAACTACCAAAAGTCTTTAAGAAGTTAAAAATCGATTTATTCTTATCTCCAGATGGATTTTTATCACTTGCGAGTAAAACCCCTTCAATAGCAGTAATACATGATATTAACTTTGAACATCATCCGAAAGATTTAAAGTTTAGTCATAGTAAATTTTACAGACGATTTTTCAAGAAATACGCTCATAAGGCATCACGAATTGTGACGGTCTCTGACTATTCGAAACAAGATATTTGCAAAACTTACAATATACAGCCCTCAAAAATTGATATAAGTTTAAATGGTGTCAGTAACTCCTTTCATCCTGTAGGGCTACAAAAGCAAATAGTCACACGTAAAAAATACAGCGACGGAAAGGACTATTTCCTTTTTGTAGGTGCTCTACACCCACGAAAAAACATTAAAAGGCTCCTAACAGCCTTCGACCAATTTAAATCGGCAACGAACTCAAATAATAAATTATTGATTGTTGGTGCTAAAATGTGGTGGAACGATGAATTGAAGTCTTGTTTTAATCAACTTACTTATAAAGAAGATGTAATCTTTACAGGGAGGAAAAGCCTTGAAGAACTCAATGCATTGTATTCTTCTGCCTTAGCCTTCTGTTTTGTTCCTTATTTCGAAGGATTTGGCATCCCAATAATTGAAGCTATGAAATGTGGGTGTCCAGTAATTACCTCAAACTGTACCGCAATGCCCGAAGTGGCAGGTGAGGCAGCTTTACTTGTTAACCCATTTGAGATTAATGAAATTACTGATGCAATGATAAAACTAAACTCTAATAATGAACTAAGAGCTGAGTTGTCAGAAAAAGGACAAATTCATTCACAAAAATTTTCTTGGAATGCCACAGCCGATAATTTATGGAAGAGTATAGAAACAGTTCTTCTAGAATGCTAGCATCCTACTTACATAAAACTAAAATCGAAGTTGGATGCGACGAAGCAGGAAGGGGCTGCTTAGCTGGACCTGTGGTTGCTGCTGCTGTAATTTTACCAAAAGATTTTCAACATGAATTGCTCAACGACTCCAAGCAGTTAAGTGAAAAAAAAAGACTCTTATTAAAATCGGTTATCGAAGATCAAGCAATAGCCTATGCGGTAGGTATTGTTGATCATAAAGAAATTGATGAAATAAACATTCTAAACGCCTCTTTCTTGGCAATGCACAGGGCTTTAGATCAAATTCGAGAAACATTCGATTGCATCTTGGTTGATGGAAACCGTTTTACGAAATATGGCAACTCGGAGCATCATTGCATTATTAAAGGTGATGGGAAATACTTAAATATTGCTGCAGCTTCTATTTTAGCGAAAACCTATAGGGATGCTATTATGCAGAATCTAGACAAGGAATTCCCTCATTATATGTGGAAAAAAAACAAAGGCTACCCAACACAAGCACATCGATATGCAATTAGAGAATTTGGTATTAACCAAAACCACCGATTAAGCTTTAGGTTACTCCCAGAACAATTAAGCTTAGATCTTTAATCTGCAAAGAATCTTAGAAACTTATCATTCAGCCTAGCTACAACTTTAAATGTCGCCCTTCTAAAGAGTGGTATAGAATCGAAGGTTCTAACGAATGATGGAAATGGTTTGCGTAATTGAACAAAATCGTCAGTCATTATTACTAATGCTCCAAAATGAAAATTTGGACCACCCCAGTAACTAGATTTTTTAGTCTTCCCATTTTGACCACTCGTAATATAAAAGTCTTTGTAACTAGCTGTATCTTGTGCTACATTTCCAAATTCAGCAATAAGAAAATCGTCAAAACTAAATTCTATTGACTCATCAATGACTAAGTTTGAGTCTAAGAAAAATGGCTCAGAAAAATCTTTCTTCCTTACATTGTTCGACTGATCACTATAAAAGAAATATGTATTACAAAAAGTCATTTCATTAGTAAATGCACTTATTATCTCCATGTTATGATGATTCTGATTCATCTCAACTCTTCTAGCTTCATCAATATAACCTCTATCTTTAAGTGCATCGATTTTCCTTTTATTACTTTTCAATCTTACCAATAAGGCTCCATTACTAAGTTTATTAAAATAATAATTAGAAATCTCCAGTTTTTCTTTGTTTGACAAAGGAGTGTTTTGAGAATAGCCATTGTTTGAGAGTAAGAACAATGATAAAATGAGCAAGCAGATATTTTTCATACAATAAATATTAAGTCAAATCAAACTTACGAAAAACAATAAAAACATGCTCAATTTAACTAGGGATTTCTATTTTTGAGAAGCTAAAATAAAACTATGCAAAGGGTTCTCATTCTACTAATCACTATCAGCACACTTTTTGCCTGTCAAAAAGAGGAAAAACAAACTAGCGACTCCATCCATGCTATTCCAATTGATGCTGCCGTAATTGTAGAATCAAACAATATTACGCAGAGCTTTAAAGAGTTGTCAAAAAGTAATTTATGGGTAAAATTAATCTCAGAAACTTCTTTTAAAGATCAAAAGGAAACCTTGTTCACTATTGACTCAAGTTTAGCATCTTATGCTTCTCATCTCACAAGTGTCAACCCTGTATTTTTATCACTTCACCTAACAGGAGCTGAATCTTTTAATTGGCTAATGGTTAGTTCTACTGAAAATCAAGAGCAAAAAATACAACTCCTTGAGCTCGGTTTAAACAATTACACCTCGACTAAAGAACACCCCTACAGCGATGCATTAATTATGGAAGTAGAGAGTCAAGCTTCTGCCTTATACTATTCTATTCATCAAGGATTGATACTAATTAGTCAAGAGAAAGTTTTAGTTGAGGATGCACTTAGACAATTAAAAACTCCAAATAATTTAACGCTTAACAACTCTTTCAATACAATTTATAAATCTTCTAACAAAAAAGAAGACTTCAATTTATATATAAACGGGAAGAACTTTGACAAGATTAGTGAAAGTATCTTGAAAAAAGGTTCAAATTTTGAAACGCAATTTGAGTGGACAGAGTGGGATATTGACATCTTAAAGAATGGCGTATTGCTAAGTGGTATCAGTTTGAGTCATGATTCCCTTTCTCAAGAATTAAGTTTTTTTGAAGGAAATGAAGGACATGAATTAATAGCTCCTTCGGTACTGCCCAAAAATACGGCCCTATTTACGAGTAAGTGTTTTGAAAACTTCAAACAATATCAGCGCAAACAATTAAACGCTTTAGTTCACAACCATCAAAAAAACACTTTCGACAAACATCTCTCAGGTTTAAATGAAAATAATAAAATTGAATTTGAGTCTTGGATTGATAGTGAGATTACTTGGTTTTTAGCTGAAAATAGCAATCAACTAAACCCTGGATTTGTAATTGACTTAACCAATAGTGGGAAAGTAGAGACTTATCTTCAGTCTAATGCTGACTCTATTGTTGAATACCGAGAAATACAACTATTTACCTGGGATAAATTAAAATACTTTTCTGTTCTGACAAATAATATTGTTTACGACAGTTTAAACTATGGTTGTCTACTGAATGAGCAGCTTATCTTAACTGAAGATATTGCTTTGATAAAGAACATTATCAACGATCATAAATCTAAAAAACAACTCGCTAACTCCAAGGATTACAACAACTGTATGGAGCAATTAAACAATAGGGCTAATTTCTCTATTTACATTCAAAGCCCAGCAGCATTGCAATTAGCAAACAACTACTTACAAGCAGCGATAAGTACTTTTTTAAATCAATATTCAACAGAGCTCTACCCATTCAGAGCCTTTGGTTTACAATTTGACGCTAGTAATGACATTTCTTACAGTAATGCATATTTACACTTTGACCAATCTGAAGCTGACCAAACACGAGCAATCTGGACAAAACAATTAGATGCTCCAATATTATCAGAAATCAGTCTAGTAAAAAACCATTACAACCAGAAATGGGAAATTGCAGTTCAAGACGAAAACTACAACCTCTACTTAATTTCTACTGAAGGAGAAATTCTGTGGAAACGTAAATTAGATGGCGCTATTATAGGGAGTGTACAACAAATTGACCTTTACAAAAATCGAAAACTCCAATTACTTTTTAATACTCAAGACAGAGTACACCTAATCGATCGAAAAGGTAGAGACGTAGGTGCTTATCCTATTCTTCTTAAAAAAGAAACACATCTCCCTTTAGCTTTATTTGACTACCAAAAAAATAGAGAATACCGAATTTTACTTTCTTGTGGAAAGAACCATTATCTATTCAACAAAAGAGGTGAAATTATAGATGGATGGAAATTAAAAAAGACAAAAAGTAATGTTGTCCATCCAGCTCAACACTTTGTTGTTGCAGGTAACGACTATATATTACTTCCTGAAGAAAATGGGACTTTAAACATTTTAAATCGACGTGGTGAAAATCGAATTAAGGTTAAAGACAAGATTGAGTTTTCTCACAATAAACTTCAAGTTGTAAAAGGGAATACACTTGCTGAAACTAGGATTGTAACAATCGATCAAAAAGGAATACAACAAAACATTCTTTTTGATGGTAGTATTGACAATAGCATTCAATTTGAATTTGACGAAAACATTCAATTTAGCTATAACAGAGAACATCGTATATTAGTTGAAGCTGAAGATTTAAAAGTAAATGGTAGCCAAATGAATTTACTCCACTCATTTGATACTGACAAACTAACAGAGGCTAATATTTACAAATCAGAATCGCAGTACTACTTAAGCATAACAGACCTTAAATCATCTCAAGCTTACCTATTTCGATCCCCGAACGACATCGTAGATGGCTTTCCATTATATGGAACGACAAGTGGGATTTTAAAAGATCTAGACCTAAATGGGAAATTAAATTTCATTGTAGGTGGTGAATCGGGAATTATTTACAATTATGTAGCAGAGTAATTTTTTGGCTTTCGCTTTCTAAGAAATACTTTCTCTCCTTCTAGTACATCTTGATTTTTATCCAATCGATTCTTATGTCTTAATTTGACTAACTGTACTCCATGTAATTGCGCTATAGAATAAAGGGTTTCGCCCTTTTCTACTATATGGAACTCAGTTTTTGATTTAGACTTCTTTTGTTCTAAGTAAACAACCATTCCATCGGTTAGATTTTGATTGCTTTTCACATCATTATATTTAAGTAACTCCCACATCCACATACTATGTTCGCGAGCAATTTTATCAAAATCATCACCCTCATCGGAAAGTACATATTTTAAACCATTTTCGCTTTTTCGAATTTTCTTTCGCTCCTTACGCTTCGGTTTCTTCACCTTTCTTTTTCCAGATTTACTTGCATTATCGTATTGAGCTAAATCAAAACGCTCAATTAATTCTATCAATTTATCTGCATATTGAGGATTTGTAGCGTAACCTGCTTTTTTCAAACCTTTAGCCCACGATTTATAATCCGTCATTTTATAGTCGAACAAAAAGGAATAGCGATCTCTATTCTTCAAAAACTCAGAGTGGTCTCTATATGAATCTGACACTTTTTTATACTTTCTAAAGCATTCATTTTCCTCATCATCATCGTGGTATACTTTCTTACCACCCCAACCTTTATGACATTTTATTCCAAAGTGATTTTTTGACTTTTTAGATAATTTAGAATTTCCATTCCCCGATTCTAAAATCCCTTGAGCCAAAGTAATACTCGCCGGAATTCCATAGGAATGCATCTCATCAATAGCTATTTTATGAAACTTCTGTATATAATCTTCAGAGCTCAATTCTTGAGCGGATACAGAAAAAGTAATCAATATTATAAACAGGTAAACAAGCCTTTTCATATGATTTTTAATCCTTTATTTTTTAAACGTGTATTCATTCCTTCTATACCTTGCAAACCTCCAGTGTGTATTACAACGATTGATGAACCTCTACGAAAATAGTCTTTTTCGATTAAGTCCCACAAACCGTATATCATCTTTCCTGTATAAACAGGATCTAATGGGATTTGATGTTTTTCTTTAAAGTTATTTATGAATTCTATTAAAGTAGAACTCACTTTTGCATAACCCCCAAAATGATAATCTAGATTTAATTCCCACTGAGAATTCTTCACGTAAATATCAATTTCTTCCTTTAAAAAACCAGCTCCTTTGAGTGCTGGAAACCCAATTGCTTTTTGATGTTTCTTTAACGAATTGATAATCCCAGAAATTGTCCCTCCTGTGCCACAAGAACAACAAACAACATCAAAATCAATCTCTGTATCATCAAGAATTTCTTGACACCCCTTTACTGCCAATTCATTCGTTCCCCCTTCAGGGATTAAATAAAAATTTTGAATCTCTGAGAGATATTCATCTTGAAATTCTACTGTGTCTTTTTCTCTGTAAGCAGATCTGTCTACATAACGAAACTCCATCCCGCATTCTTTAGCATATTGTAAAGTCGGGTTTAAAGAAGAATGCTCTTCACCACGGATAAATCCTATGGTTTTAAACCCAAATTCAGTTCCTGCAGCAGCAGTCGCAGCTATATGATTCGAGTAAGCCCCACCGAAAGTAACTAAGGTAGAAAACCCTTGCTCTTTGGCATATTTCAAATTATAATACAACTTCCTCCATTTGTTTCCAGAAATCTTATCGTGAATCAAATCTTCGCGCTTCACGAACACTCGTAAGCCCTTGTCTTCTAGTACAGAATCAACTATTTCTTGTAATGGTGCTTCTAGGGGTAAATACATGGGCTAAAGATACGAGGGAATATTGTAAATTTGTCAATTATGAAACTAGAAGGCTTTTCACAATTTCGAAATCTAGATCCGGAAGATTTTTATCATTCCGAAGAAGGGTATATTGTTTTTACAGAAAAGTACCATTTAAAAAGAGGTTACTGTTGCAAGAATGGTTGTAAACACTGCCCTTATGGTTTCAATAGGAGTAAAATCTCAACAAAAAAGAATAAAGGAGAATGATGACTTTGGAAGAGTTTCAAAATGAAATTATGGAAGGTATTCCTAGCGAATTACCAACCAAAGCTGAATACGATCTTAATTTAAATCATGCGCCTAAGCGTAAGGAAATTCTCTCTAATGATGAGAAGAAGCTTGCTTTAAAAAATGCTTTGCGTTACTTCCCAGTTGAACTTCATGCAGTTTTAGCACCTGAATTCGCTGTGGAAATGAAGCAATTCGGTCGTATTTACATGTTGCGATATAAACCAAAACACAAAATGTTTGCGCGCAATATTGAAGAATACCCTGGGAAATCTATTCAAGCAAAATCCATTATGTTAATGATTCAAAACAATTTGGATCATGAAGTAGCTCAACATCCTGATGAATTAATTACCTATGGTGGTAATGGTGCCGTTTTCCAAAACTGGGCACAGTACCGACTTTGTATGCAGTACTTATCAGAAATGACTAATGAGCAAACTTTAACAATATACTCTGGACACCCAATGGGCTTATACCCATCGCATAAAGATGCTCCAAGAGTAATTGTAACCAATGGTATGGTAATACCTAATTACTCTAAACCAGACGACTGGGAGAGATTTAATGCACTTGGAGTTAGTCAATATGGACAAATGACTGCTGGTTCTTATATGTATATAGGTCCACAAGGAATTGTTCATGGAACTACGATTACACTTCTTAATGGTGGTAGAAAAATATCGAAAGATGGTGAAGGATTAGCTGGAAAGTTATTCGTTACTGCTGGTTTAGGTGGAATGAGTGGTGCCCAGCCAAAAGCTGCGAATATTGCAGGTTGTGTTTCTGTTACTGCAGAAGTAAATCCAAAAGCTACTTATACCCGCCATGCTCAAGGGTGGGTCGACGAAGTTATCACTGACCTTGATCAACTATGTGCAAGGGTTTCAAAAGCTAAGAAGGCCAAAGAAATTGTTTCTATTGCTTATCAAGGAAACATTGTGGATGTTTGGGAGAAATTCGATGAGGAAAACATTTATATCGACTTAGGATCTGACCAAACATCATTACACAATCCATGGGCTGGAGGATATTATCCTGCAGGAATTAGTTTAGATGAAGCCAATGAAATGATGGCTAATGAGCCCGAATTGTTCAAAGAGAAAATTCAGGAGACACTTCGTCGACATGCGGATGCAGTAAACAAACACACCGCAAAAGGAACTTACTTCTTCGATTATGGGAATGCTTTCTTATTAGAAGCATCGCGTGCTGGAGCGGATATTATGGCAGAAGATGGAACTAACTTCCGCTATCCCTCATATGTACAAGATATTATGGGGCCTATGTGTTTTGATTATGGTTTTGGTCCTTTCCGTTGGGTTTGCGCCACGGGTAAAACTGAAGACTTAGAAACTACCGATCGTATAGCTTGTGAAGTTCTAGAGGAGCTTATGAATAATTCTCCGAAGGAAATTCAACAACAGATGGCGGATAATATCCGTTGGATTAAAGGTGCTCAAGAGAATAAATTAGTTGTAGGTTCTCAAGCTCGTATCCTTTACGCGGATGCTGAAGGACGTGTTAAAATTGCTGCAGCATTTAACAAAGCTATTAAGGACGGGAAAATTGGCCCTGTAGTTTTAGGTCGTGACCACCACGATGTCTCAGGTACTGATTCTCCATATAGAGAAACTTCCAATATTTACGATGGATCGAGCTTTACAGCTGATATGGCTATACAAAATGTTATTGGTGACAGCTTTCGTGGTGCCACATGGGTATCTATTCACAATGGTGGTGGCGTAGGCTGGGGAGAAGTTATCAACGGTGGATTTGGAATGCTACTAGATGGCTCTGATGATGCCGATAGAAGGTTGAGATCCATGCTATTCTGGGATGTAAACAATGGTATTTCAAGACGAAGTTGGGCTAGGAATGATGAAGCAGTTTTCGCAATTAAAAGAGCGATGGAAACTGAACCCCTCTTAAAAGTTACACTACCCAACTATGCTGATGACGAATTAATTAATTCTATATATTAAAAAAGAGGAGCCTAGCTCCTCTTTTTTATTTCACTTATTTTCAGTACTTTAGAGTACTTAACTATTTGATCCCCAATAACACAATAGTTCTAGTGCTAAATATTAATAATTTAAACACTTTTATAATGACTGCAGGATATTTAAAAATTATTTATTCAGGGTCTTTTGTTAATGCACAATTTATCGCTGGAATACTAGAAGATCAAAAAATACAATGCGTAATAAAAGATGATTTTCATAGCAGTATGATGGCTGGTTGGGCTGACCCTGGATCCGAAAACTCAGTTCGGGTTATGGTAGCAAAAGAAGACCTTACTGAAGCTGTTCAAGCAATTAAAGAAGCGAAAAAACCCTCTTAAGGTCGCTTCCTTTCGCCCTTATAACCATTGGCCGCTTTTCTTTTTCGCTTTTGAGCTTGTATTTTTTTATACTCGATAAATTGCTCTTCAGTTAGAATTTTTCTCATCTTGGCATTCAGACTATTCCTAAGTTGATGCATGTCGTTATCGATCTGCTGTTTTTGACCACGAACAGACTGTTTCAACTCAATTATTTGAGTTTTAAACTCATCTTGTATCACCTCAACTTTTTGGGCTTGCAATTCGCTTAAGTTCAGTTTTTGAACTAAATGCTTGTGCATTTCCTCTGATCTCTGGGTACTTTCAGGCTTGCTCCCTTGAGCTAAACCAACATTTGTAATCAACAAGACTACTACTATTACTGCTAACTTTTTCATTTTGTTGTGTTTATTTATGATTAATTCTGTTTCTACCTCTAGGAGGTCTTGGCATACTATGACGCATAATTCTTCTAAATTTTTTCAACTCGGATTCTGAAAGGTATTTTGATAAGTTGGCCTCCAAGTTCGTATGCAATTTATGCATTTCGCCCTGTAAACCTCTATGTTTTTGATGGTTAATACGTGCAAAGTCTTCCATTATTATCTTTACAGAATCTCTACTTTCTTGCTCTAGGTCAAAGGATTCAAAAACGTGCTTCATAAAACCGCGTTCTGTTCCCATATCTTTTGCTTTATGGATTTTATGCATCGTAAATCTACCTCCGGCTAAAACCCCTATTACTATCCCTATACACAGGACTAGTAGTGTCCTTAAAATTAATTTTGTTTTCATAATTAGTCTATATAAAAAAGTAAACTTGTGTTGTCTGCATTCATATCTGCAATCCCAAATAAGGCATCTAAACTCATTGAGTTTTGAGTGACACATAAATTAATCATTAATATTACAGCAGCAGCAATTCCAGTGTATAAAATCACTTTAGAAGATTGATCAAACAACTGTTCTTTTTCTCTTTTCCATTGATCCATGACTTTGAATTCAAAACCTTCAGAAAAGGTGAAGTTAGCTGTATTCAAACAATCAATTTGAGCCTCTAGAATTTCCCATTCTACTAGCAGTTGAGGATGCTCTTTTAAAAAAACATCTAAGGAAGTTGATTCCTCTTCGCTTATGGCTGAATCCTTCTTAAGGAGCCAGTCTTTATGGTATTTATCTTCTACCTTCATTCACTATGGGATTTAGTATTTCTCTTAATTTGTGTTGAGCTCTAGCATATCGGCTTAAAACTGTACCTAATGGCATTTGTAAAGCCTCTGCGACCTCTTTGAAGCTATATTCCTGAAGCGCCCTTAGAATTACTATTCTTCTATACTTTGTAGCTAACTTCATAATGGCCGTACGCACTATCTCTTTTCTTTCAACATCTTCGATAGGATTAGCTCCTAAATCCGAAACCAACTTTTCCTCCAGTTTATCGTCACTATAAAAGATACGCCACTTTCGCTTTCGTCTTTCGAGAGCATTTAGGGAAAGGTTAATTGCAATACGAGTTAAGTAAGTTGAAATCTTCGCATCTCCCTTAAAATTGTCAATACTTTTAAAAAACCGAATAAAAACCTCCTGACCTACATCTTCAGCTTCCTGAACATTTCCCAACATACATTTTACGGTACGAGCAACCTGATCTTTATACAAACCCAAGACCATAAAGTAGGCTCTTTCGTTCCCACCCTTTAACAAGGTAATGAGTTCAAATTCTGGGTTTTGATCTTGGTTTGTTGGCATATTCAATTTTTAGACAATGCTAAATGTATATTTATTTCATTAAGATAAAAAAGATTCATTTGCATTGCATAAAAAAGCCGTCCTGAATACTCAGAACGGCTTAAATCTTAAAATATATAAACTCTATAAAAGAGCTTTTGCTTTAGCAATTGCACTTTGTAAACCATCAGGGTTTTTACCTCCGGCTGTTGCAAACGATGGCTGTCCACCACCACCGCCTTGGATTTCCTTAGCAATATCTCTAATAATCTGACCTGCATTTAAACCTTTACTATCAATAAGGTTTTCAGAAATAGCAACGCTTAAATTTGCTTTACCATTATTTTCTGCACCTAAAACCATTAATAAGTTTCCGAGCTCGTTTTTACATTCAAACGAAAGATCTTTCATCGCTCCTGGCTCTAAATCAACAATAGCACTAATAAAGTTTACACCATTAATTTCTGTTGCCGATTTAATCAGTTCAGACTTTAAACCTTTGGCTTTATCAGCCATTAATTGACTCAATTTTTTATCGAGTACCGCTTTTTCTTTCAGCAAGCTTTCAACTCCTTTTATAGGGTCGTTTGCATTCTTCAATAATGAGCGTAACGTATTTAAAGTTGCTTCTTGATTTTTGTAATATTCAAACGCTTTCTCTGAAGTAATGGCTTCAATACGTCTAATACCTGCTGCAACTCCTGATTCAGCAGTAATTTTAATCACACCAATTTGTCCAGTTGAAGCCACGTGGCAACCACCACAAAGTTCTACAGAGCTTCCAAATTGAATCACACGAACAGCATCACCATATTTCTCGCCAAAAAGCATCATTGCTCCCATCTGTTCAGCTTCTTGCATTAGCGCCGAACGTTTTTCATTTATGCTGATATTCTCTCGAATTTTAGCATTCACGATATCTTCTACTTTGTGAACCTCCTCATCCGTCATTTTAGAGAAATGTGAAAAGTCAAAACGCAAATACTGATCATTTACTAAAGATCCCTTTTGCTCTACGTGTGTTCCTAAAACATCTCTTAAAGCTTCGTGTAGTAAATGTGTTGATGAATGGTTATTCTCTGTAAGCAAACGCTTATGAGCATCTACTTGAGCCACAAATGTAGCTTCAAAATCTTCTGGTAATTCAGTAGTAAAATGTACGATTAAGTTATTCTCCTTTTTTGTATTAAAAATTGAGATACTCTTTCCGTTAGCCGAAATTGTTCCTTTATCACCAACTTGTCCACCACCTTCAGCATAGAAAGGCGTTTTATCAAATACCAATTGGTAGAATGACTTTCCTTTTTGCTTTACTTTTCTATATTGAGCAATCTTTACTTCTACAGATAATTGATCGTATCCTATGAACTCAGTATCGGTATCGAATAAAGTTATCCAATCTTCAGTTTCTACTGCTGAAGCAGCACGAGCTCGATCTTTTTGTTTTTTCATTTCCGCGTCAAACCCTTCCATATCTACACTTCTTCCATTTTCAGAAAGAATAAGACCTGTTAGGTCAATTGGGAAACCAAAGGTATCGTATAACTCAAAGGCTTTCGCGCCATCAATCACTTCTTCCTTAGAAGAAGTCATAATATCATCTATACGTTTAAGTCCCTTTTCTAATGTACGCATAAAAGAACTCTCTTCTTCTTGAATCACCTTTTCAGCAAGTGTCTGTTGTTTTTTTATCTCAGGGAAAAATTCACCCATTTGATCAACCAACACCTCTACTAACTGATACATAAAAGGGCCTTTTACATTTAAAAAAGTAAATCCATAACGAACTGCTCTACGCAAGATTCTTCTGATGACATAACCAGCACCATTGTTTGATGGCAATTGACCATCGGCAACAGCAAATGCAATCGCTCTTACATGATCTGCAATAACGCGAAGAGCAATATCTACTTTCTCGTTTTTACCATATTCGAAGCCTGTGATGTCACAAATCTTTTGAATTAGTGGAGTAAATACATCTGTATCGTAATTCGATTGTTTACCCTGAAGTGCCATTGCTAGACGCTCAAATCCCATCCCTGTATCCACATGAGTATTCGGTAAATTTTCTAAAGCACCATTCGACTTTCTATTGTACTGCATGAAAACTAAGTTCCAAACTTCGACTACCTGTGGGTGATCGTAATTCACCAAAGTACTCGCATCAACCTTAGCTCTTTCTTCATCAGAACGTAAATCAATATGAATTTCTGAACAAGGACCACAAGGACCCACTTCACCCATCTCCCAGAAATTATCTTTTTTGTTCCCGTTTAGAATACGTTCTTCAGCAACATGTACTTTCCAACAGTCGTATGCCTCTTGATCTTTCTCTAGACCATCTTCTTTAGCACCTTCAAAAACGGTTACATAAAGACGTTCTTTTTCGATACCGTACACATCTGTTAAAAGTTCCCAAGCCCAGTCGATGGCCTCTTTTTTGAAATAGTCACCAAAAGACCAGTTCCCTAACATCTCAAACATAGTATGGTGGTATGTATCGTGCCCTACCTCGTCTAAATCGTTATGCTTACCAGAAACACGCAAACACTTTTGACTATTTACTAAACGTGGATCTTTAATTTCACTAATTCCCAAGAACAAATCTTTGAATTGATTCATCCCTGCATTAGTAAACATCAAAGTTGGGTCGTTTTTAATAACTATAGGGGCAGAACTCACAACGGAATGTTGCTTTTCTTTGAAAAAGTCTAAAAATTTCTGACGTATCTGTTGAGACTTCATATGGGGTAATGTCTATGTAATGTATCGTTTAACAAGTCAATTAGATCAATGAAAAAAAACTTAATTAAGATTTTCTTAAATTGCGCCCGTATTGAGCTAATTGAGGAAGCACAAATTTAGCCAAAATTTACAGCATATGACCAAGGTCAAATATTATTACGACACGAAAACATTATCGTATAAAAAAATTGAGCGTTCTAAGGTTCAAATGCTTAAGCGTGTCCTTTTATTTATTACCAGTTCTAGCGCTATAGCTCTAGGATTAGTGCTCTTATTCTTTACATTATTTGACTCTCCAAAAGAGAAAGAACTAAAGCGAGAAATTGATAATTTACTTGTTCAGTACAAGTTATTAGACGGCCAAATTTCAAACTCATCTATAATATTAGATGAATTACAAGAACGCGACGACAATATTTATCGTGTTATTTTCGAAGCTGATCCTATAGATGCAAGTATTCGAAAAGCTGGTTTTGGGGGAGTAAATAGATATAAAAAATACGAGGGATTTAATCATTCTGATCTTATTGGAGACTTAAACAAAAAAGTAGACCAATTATCTAAGGCTATATATGTACAGTCAAAATCTTTTGATGACGTACTTGATTTAGCACAAAACAAGGAAGAAATGCTAGCGCATATTCCAGCAATACAACCCGTGGCGAACAAGAATTTAAAGCGAATGGCCTCGGGATACGGGAATAGAATTCACCCTGTTTACAAAACCAAAAAAATGCATTGGGGTATGGACTTCTCAGCACCAAAGGGAACTGAAGTATATGCAACTGGTGATGGAAAAGTTGAAAAGGTTAAAAGGTCTAAGCGTGGTTATGGGAATCAAGTACGCATAAACCACAGTTACGGATACAAAACCTTTTATGCTCATCTTGACAAATACATTGTTAAAAAAGGTCAAGTTGTAAAAAGAGGAGACCTGATTGGATATGTTGGAAGTACTGGAACTTCCACTGCTCCTCACCTTCATTATGAAGTTGTAAAAGACAAAAAGAAAGTCAATCCAGTTAATTATTATTTCAACGATTTAACTGCAGAAGAATACGACAGAATGTTAGAGCTATCTTCTCAAGAAAATCAATCTTTTGATTAATTTAGGGCTATGCCTTTAAAACAAAAACCTATCAAAAAACTATACTACTCTATTGGGGAAGTAGCTACGATGTTCGATGTCAATAACTCCTTGATTCGTTTTTGGGAAAAAGAGTTCAGTATAATTAAGCCAAAAAAGAACAAGAAAGGGAATCGTTATTTTACTGATAAGGATATTGATAATTTTAAAATCATCTTTCATCTCGTAAAAGAAAGAGGATATACACTTGATGGTGCCAAGAAAAAGTTGCGAGAAAATAAAGAAGATACAATTCAGAATGTAGAAATTGTCAATCAATTAAAAGACATCAGAGCTCAATTAGTGGCTATTAGAGAAGTACTTTAACTTTTGAGATCAAATTCAACGTGATGCTTAGACAACTTTGCAACAAGAGACATGCCTAACTTTTCTACTCTAAGAACAACTTCTTTTTCGGTTTGATAATCTACTACTCCTTCCATTCCTTTTAATGCACCGTCTTTAATTTTCAATTTAGATCCGGGTTCAAAAGAAATTACCTCTACAGATTCATGTTCTCCTAAAAACTTTTGAATGGCTTCGATTTCTTTTTGTTTTACACAGGCAGGCTCTCCTAACCAATAAAGAAATCTCACTACACCTGGAGTTTCTAGTATGGCTCGTTCCTCAAGCGCACCTGAAGGAGATTTAACAAAAATATACGATTTAAAAAGAGGTTCTTCAACCCATTTTTTTCTATCTGACCATTGCTTAAGAGTTTTTTGACATGGGCAATAGACTTCAATGCCTTGCTTTAAAAGCCGATCAAAAACCTTCTTCTCGTTTCTGGGTTTAGTATACAACACTCTCCACTCCATATTAATTCTAAACAGCTAAGATTTTGACTTTAATGACTACAATGTATATACTCTTCAAAAATAAGATTATTTTTGACTTACTATATTACTGAATCAATTAGATCAAAGAAATATTTTTCAACATTGGATACTAAAAAAATACTCGTTACAGGTGGTGCTGGCTACATTGGCTCTCATACCGTAGTTTCATTATTAGAAGCAGGTTTTGAACCAATCCTAGTAGATAATTACTGCAATTCTCAGCCTTGGATAATTAAACAGTTAGAAGAGTTAACTGGGCATTCCATAAAAAACTATGAAGTTGATTGTACTGATAAATTAGCAGTTGAAGCTGTCTTTTTAAAAGAAGAAATCCATGGAGTCATCCATTTTGCTGCATTAAAAGCAGTAGGAGAATCTGTAGAAGACCCTTTAAAATACTATCAGAACAATATAGGTTCCTTAGTTTGTATTATTGACTTAATGAATAAATACAAGATTAAAAACTTAGTTTTCTCATCTTCATGTACGGTATATGGCGAAGCTGACTTTTTACCGGTAACCGAAGACCATCCAATAAAAAAGGCCGAATCTCCATATGGATTTACCAAACAAGTATGTGAACAAATGATTAGTGACGCCTTACTTTCAAAAAAACTAAATAGAGCTGTAACACTACGTTATTTCAATCCGATTGGAGCACATCATTCTGGATTAATTGGCGAACTTCCTTTGGGAACACCAAACAACCTAGTGCCATTTATAACACAAACAGCAGCCGGGATTAGAGAGAGTTTAACCGTTTTTGGGAATGATTACAACACAATTGATGGTACATGCGTAAGAGATTATATTCATGTTATGGATTTAGCTGAAGCCCATGTAAAATCACTCCAAACTATGGAGCTCAATGAAAAGTCTTACACCTTAAATATCGGAACTGGTAAAGGAAGCTCTGTATTAGAGGCAATTCAAGCCTTTGAAAAAGTAAACGACACTAAGCTCAACTATAAAATTGGAGCTAAAAGAGAAGGTGATATAGAACAGATATATGCAGAAACAACTTTATCGGAGACCACACTAGCATGGAAAACCAAACGAACTCTTGAAGATGCTATGCGAGATGCCTGGAAATGGCAACTTTACATTCAGAATAAGCAATAAAAAAGTCCCGTTTCCGGGACTTTTTTTATTGTAACTTGAAGTTAATCGGGACTGTAAAACTACAGGGAACTGACTTACCTCTTTGTTTAGCTGCTTGTAATTTAGGAATCGAATTCACTAAACGAAGTGCTTCAGCTTTCAGGTGTTTATCTTCACCTCTTACAACTGTAGCTTTCGTAATTCTACCACCTTTATCAATTACGAACTGAACAAATATCTTTTCAGAAATACCCATTTCTTTTGGTATAGCTGGATATTTAAAGTTTTTACGAATATGCTTCATTATTCCTTGTTGAAAACACATATAGCGTTCTTCTTTAGAAACATCTTCACAACCCGGAAAAATTGGTTTATCCTCTACAACGGCAAAGTTAAACACTTCATCAACTTCCTCTTCTTCCTCAATTTCTATAATTTCGTCTTCATCAGAATCAGTTTCTTCGATCTCAAGTTCAACTTCAATTTCCACATCATCTTCCACAATTTGAATAACTTCTGGTGGCGGTGGTGGTGGTGGTGGTGGTTTTATTTCACGTTGAGTAACAGGAATAACCTCGTCATCTTCTAAAGCTAACTCCATTGTTCCCAAGTCAGTAGCTGACTTTTCGTAACTTTTCCACTCAAAAGCTAATAGAGAAGCCGAAATAGCGAACACTAAACCAATCTGGATAAACATCCCTCTTTTGGTTTCTAAATTCGCTTTTGGATTCTTTTTGGTTTCCATAGTTGTTTGTTTATACGGTAAAATTAAGCATTTAACCAAGGATTACAAAACACCCTTACTTTTTATAATTTCAGATAGAATCAAAGCAAAAAACAAGCCTAAACAATTTGCAACAATATCCATCCACTCTCCTTGTCTTCCGCTAATAATTGAATGTTGAATTATTTCTACAAACACTCCAACAACAGCACCAATTATAAAAACATAAGCCCACCTGTTAACGATAGAATTACTTCTGTTCGTATTAGATAGACTAGATAAAAACAGTAAAAATGAAAATATGGCGTAAAAAATAAAATGTATCCACTTATCCGAAACAACAACTGTAGGTATTGTAGATGAAGGAATAAAACTTCCTACAGCTATAACAAGAACCCAAATTATTGAAGGTATAGGTGAGTGCCAGAATTTGTTATTAAACACCAACTAAATCATTATACTGCTCTGCAGTTAACAAACTCTCTAATTCTTTCACATCCGAGATAGCCACTTTAATCATCCATCCGTCGCCGTAAGGATCATTATTTACAACTTCTGGAGCATCTTCTAGAGCCTCGTTAAACTCAACAACCTCTCCTGTAATGGGCATAAAAAGATCCGAAACTGTTTTCACAGCTTCTACAGAACCAAAAACTTCGTCTTTCTCTACAGTATCGCCTTCTGTGTCAACATCAATATAAACAATATCACCTAATTCCTTTTGTGCGAAATCAGTAACACCAATCACAACATGATCCCCTTCTACGCGAACCCATTCGTGGTCTTTTGTGTACTTTAACTCTTGAGGTATATTCATCTCTAAAAAATTTTGTCAAAAATAGTAAAATACTAACTCTCAATACAACACTTAGTAAATAATTACACCAAGTCTAATTGTTTTAAGATTCTAGGTGATGCAACAATAAAATATGGATTTAATAAATCTTCTTTATTGTACTCGAGTGCTTTTTTCGTTTTCACATTCAACACTTCTAAACCTACCTCCTTACAAATAGCGTGTGCTGCTGCAGAATCCCATTCCATTGTAGGTGCAAAACGTGGATACACTTCAGCATTACCTTCAGAAAGCACAATAAATTTTAAGGAGCTACCCATCGAAACAATTTCAGGGCTTACTAATCGGTTCATAAAACTCTTAGTCTCCTCATTTAAATGTGAGCGAGAGGCTACAACTCTTAGTCCCTCTAAAGTTTCGTTTTCTGACTTCTGTAAAGAATGTGTAAATCCCTCAACCATTTTGTATGCACCTGAACCCTCTAGAGCAAAAAACAACTCAGATGTTACTGGGGTATAAACAACACCCATAACAGGCGAACCATTTTTGATTAAAGCAATATTTACAGTAAACTCTCCATTTCTTTTAATAAACTCCTTGGTTCCATCTAATGGATCAACCATCCAAAAACAATCCCACTTAGATCGTTCCTCGAAAGAAATCTCAGTACCCTCTTCACTTAATATTGGTAACTGAGAAGATTCAAGCTTTTTAACTATAATATTGTGAGCTGCCTTATCGGCTTTAGTTAGAGGACTATCATCTTTTTTATGTTCTATACCAAAATCTTCTTCAGTATAAATTTTCATAATTTCTTGACCCGCACAAATAGCAGCCTCTTTAGCAAGATCTAATAGATTTGAAAGTTTTATCTCTGTGATACTATTCATTATTTAGGGCTAAATATTTGACCAATTTTTCAACTGAAGCACTAAGGCTTTCTGTAGCCGTATGAATAACGACTTCGGGTTTTAAGGGTTCTTCAAAAGGTGATGATATACCTGTGAAATCTTGTATCTCTCCTTTTCGAGCTTTTGCATAAAGTCCTTTCACATCTCTTTGCTCACAAATTTCCAATGGACACTCTACAAACACTTCTACAAATTCTCCGTTTGGAAACAATGATCTAACAAAATCTCTATCTTCTCTTAATGGAGATACAAAAGCACTTAAGACTACAACGCCTGCATCCACAAAAAGCTTTGAAACCTCGCCTATACGACGAATATTTTCGGTTCGATCTTCTAATGAGAATCCCAAACCTTTATTTAAACCCATTCGTACATTATCTCCATCTAAAAGATACGTATGCCAGCCTTTCTTAAACAACTCTTCTTCTAGCTTTCCTGCAACAGTAGACTTCCCTGAACCAGACAAACCTGTAAACCAAATCACCTTAGATGAATGTCCCTTCATTTCCTGACGATCAGGCTTAGAAACCTTATGTAGATGAGGTATCACATTCTGATTACTCATCTTTTGTATTTTTTGAGGTTCTAGATTCTGGATTTAAGCCGAAATTAGTACCATACCAAGCACGTTCGTGAAAGTAGTATAAAGCCATTTTCACGATAGCTTCTGACAAAGCTACCCAAGTAGCTTTTTCAGTTGCATTTGGATCGTCGCTAAAAAACCAACGCGCAATAATGAAAGTCGTTACTGAGGCTATTATTCGCCAAGTAACCGATTTTGCAATATGTCTTCTTTTGGATGCCTGCATCTTATATGACCATTCCTGAAGCAACTGTATTATTGGTCGCTTCATCGATTAATATTACGGAACCCGTGATGCGATTTTTAGCATATGAATCGGCAAATATTGGTTTTGCCAAACGCAATTTCACTCGTGCTATATCATTCATCTTTACTTCCAGATCCTCTTCATTTCTATGAAGTGTATTTACATCTACTTTATAACGTACTTCTTTAACTATTGCACGAACCTCATTGCTCGTGTGGCGAAGTATGTACTTCCCTCGGGGAGCTAATGGCATATTATCTAACCAACACATCATTAGTTCAACTTCTTGTGATGTATCTGGGCAATTATTAGGACGTGCAATCATATCACCTCTAGAAACATCTATATCATCTTCTAAAGTAATAGACACCGACATCGGAGCAAAAGCTTCTTTCACCTCTCCATCGAAAGTATCGATGCTTTTAATTTTCGATTGAAATCCAGATGGTAGTACAACTACCTCATCACCTGGTTTAAATACACCTCCTGAAATTCGTCCAGCATAACCTCTGTAGTCATGAAATTCATCAGAGTGAGGGCGAATAACATATTGAACTGGCATTCTACAATCAATATGATTATGGTCGCTGGCAATATGTACTGTTTCTAATAAATTCAATAATGTTGAACCCTGATACCAAGGCATTTCTTCAGATCGATTTACCACATTATCACCGTGTAAGGCAGAGATAGGCACAAAGTGTATATCCTGAACGTCAAGTTTAGACGCGAAGGCTTTATATTCTTCAACTATTTTATCATAAGCCTCTTGACTATAATCCTCCAAATCCATCTTATTTACACATACAATAAGATGTGGTATCCTAAGAAGAGATGCAATAAATGAATGGCGACAAGTTTGCTCAACCACACCTTTTCTAGCATCGATTAAGATTAATGCTAGATTAGCTGTACTTGCTCCAGTAACCATATTTCGTGTATACTGAATATGCCCAGGCGTATCTGCAATAATAAATTTACGTTTTGGTGTAGCAAAATATCTATAGGCTACATCAATGGTAATCCCTTGTTCGCGTTCAGACCTTAAGCCATCCGTTAAAAGAGATAAATCTACATGTTCAAGACCTTTACGATTACTTGCCTGTTCAACCATTTCTAGTTGATCTTCGAAAATAGTTTTCGAATCGTAAAGTAAGCGCCCAATAAGAGTACTCTTCCCATCATCTACACTTCCTGCAGTTGTAAAACGCAGTAAATCCATTGTCTTATTCGTATTTTCCATTAGAAGTATCCTTGTGTTTTGCGGTCTTCCATAGCGGCTTCTCCACGTTTATCATCTGCTCTATTTCCTCGCTCAGTTTGTCGAGCTGCTGATACTTCATCAACAATTTTTGCTAACGTATCTGCGTCCGACTCTAAACCTCCTGTGATGGTGATGTCTCCTAAAGTTCTAAATCGTACTAATTTATTCACAACTTCTTCGCCATCTCTCAATTCTAAATATTCTGATTCTGGCAAGTAGGTATTATCTCGTAAAACAACATTTCGTTGGTGAGCAAAATACAGCGAAGGAATCTCAATATTCTCCATCAATATATACTGCCAAATATCCATTTCCGTCCAATTAGAAATTGGAAATACTCTAAAATGTTCTCCCTGACTATGCTTTCCATTAAACAAATTCCAAAGTTCTGGTCTTTGATTTTTAGGATCCCACTGTCCAAAATCATCTCTGTGAGAGAAAAAACGTTCTTTTGCTCTTGCTTTTTCCTCATCTCTTCGTGCACCACCTAAACAAGCATCAAACTTATGATGCTCAATTGTGTCTAATAGGGTAATTGTCTGCAATGCATTTCTACTAGCATTTTTACCAGTTTCCTCGCGCACTCTCCCTTTATCTATAGACTCTTGAACAGAACCTACAATTAAATTAGCTCCTAAACGCTCTACCAAAGCATCTCTAAACGCAATAGCTTCCGGGAAATTATGCCCAGTATCAATATGTACTAGGGGGAATGGGAATTTAGCAGGATGAAAAGCTTTCCGAGCCAAATGTGTAATCACAATAGAATCTTTCCCACCAGAAAACAATAAGGCTGGGCGTTCAAATTGGGCTGCAGTTTCTCGCAACACATATATCGCTTCAGACTCTAATTCACGTAAGTGATCTAAATTATAATTCATAGTCTTTCTTCATTATCAAAACTCACTACTGAGCTCTGTTTCATACAAGCCCTAAATATAAAAATATGCCCGCATTTAAACTGGTAATAATTGGCATAATTTATGACAAAACATATTTAGTATCTTTGAACTCTTAAAAAAGAAAAACATTATGAAACGCCTACTTTTTTCTCTCATACTATCAGCTACATCATTCGTATGTTTAGCGCAAGAAAAAGCAAATCCATTTCCTTCAATTGACATCAAGTCTATAGAAGGAAAATTAGTAAATACTGATCTATTTGAAAACGACAACCAACCAATTGTGGTTAGTTTTTGGGCTACTTGGTGTAAACCTTGTGCGAAAGAGCTAGATGCGATTACCGAAGTTTATGACGACTGGCAAGATGAAACTGGTGTGAAAGTAATTGCGATATCAATAGACGATGCTAGAAATGCTGCAAAAGTAGCTCCTTATGCCAATGGTAAAGACTGGCCTTTTGAAATTTATGTTGATGCAAATAGCGACTTAAAAAGAGCTTTAAATGTTAATGCCATTCCTCATACATTCCTACTGAATGCTGATAAAGAAATTGTTTGGCAGCACACCTCATACTTCGATGGAGATGAAGAGGAATTATACGAGGAAATCTTAAAACTATAATAAATACCTTTTATGAAAAACCTACTTTATGGATTGCTTTTCTGTTCAGGAAGCATACTCGCTCAGGGTATTCAAAACGGACTGGTAAGCGGGAATTTCCAAAGCAATTCTCAAATATATTTTGAAGATGCAGACCTAGGTATTACTTCTGAAAACTTACCAAGCGAAGTTTTCTTGACCAATAGCTTTGCGAATATTATTTATTCTACAAAGAATTTTAGCTCAGGAATACGTTACGAGGCAAATCAAAATGCATTATTGGGATTTGACAAACGTTACAACGGAGAGGGAATCACCTATCGATATGTACAATTTAATAAAGATGGACTAGATGTTACATTAGGTAATTTTTACGAGCAGTTTGGTAGCGGAATGATTCTTAGAGCTTACGAAGAACGAAACTTAGGTTACGACAATGCTTTTGATGGAGTTCGTTTAAAATACTCGCCTACAAAAGGGATCTACTTAAAATCTTTAGTAGGTAGACAACGACTCTATTTTGATAAAGCTGAAGGAATCGTTCGTGGTATTGATGGCGAAATATCACTAAATGAAACATTCACCGCCCTAGCTGAAACCAAAACACAAATTCTTTTAGGAGGTAGTTTTGTGAGTAAATTTCAAAAAGATTTAGACCCAATTTATATCCTACCCGAAAATGTAGCTTCTATGGCTGGTAGATTTAATATTTATCACGGAAAATGGAATATGGGTGCAGAGTATGTATATAAATACAACGACCCTTCAGCGACAAACAACTTCATCTACAAGGAAGGGCAAGCCCTTTTGGCTAATTTAAGTTATTCTCAAAGAGGGTTTGGGTTTTCTATTGCAGCCAAGCGCATCGATAATATGAGTTCAAATTCAGATAGAAACTTGAAAGGTCAAGAGGTTAGCATTAACTATTTACCTGCTTTAACCAAGCAACATGCATACACTCTTGCTACCATTTATCCATACGGTACAATTGCAAATGGCGAAATGGGACTTCAAGCTGAGCTGAATTATAAGGTAAAAAAAGGTTCTTTATTAGGAGGTAAATACGGAATGGGAGTTATCGCTAATTTCTCTAATGCCTATAACATCCATAAAGAACAAATAGATGCCTTCACTACTCTAAATGAAACTGGAACCCTCGGCTATAATTCTGACTTCTTTAAAGTAGGGGATGAAAAATTCTTTCAAGAGTTGAGTGTTGAACTTTCAAGAAAAATCAATCGAAAACTAAAACTAGTTGGAACTTTTATCAACACTCATTATAACAGCACTGCAATTGTAGGCTATGATTATCATGGAATGATAAAAGCTAATATTATTGTATTAGAAACACAGTACAAGATTAAATCTAAACATTCTATACGAACAGAACTACAGCATTTGAGTACTAAAGAACATGAAGGAAATTGGGCGATGGGACTAGTGGAATACACAATTTCTCCCCATTATTTTTTTGCTATACAAAACCTATACAACTACGGAAACGGAACAAAGAAAATCCATTACCCAAACATTTCTGCTGGGTATAATAAAGGTACAACTCGTTTTGCATTAGGTTACGGAAAGCAAAGACAAGGTATCTTTTGTGTAGGTGGAGTATGCCGTGAAGTACCAAAATCCAATGGAATTTCTTTAAGTATAACCTCTAGTTTCTAAATTATGAAAAGCACTAAATATTTATTTCACCTTCTTACGATGCTTACTATTTCATTTACTTCATGCGATATTATAGAAGGTCCTTTTATGGAAGACATAGTCATTGAAGGATGTGAAGGAAAGTGTAGAAAGATTTTTCTTGAAGATTACACTGGCCACAAATGTGGGAATTGTCCTCGAGCTGCAGAAAAAGCTGAAGAATTAAAAGAAATTTATGGAGATCAACTAGTGACTGTTGCCGTACATGCTGGTTTTTTTGCATGGCCTTCAGGAACACACTTTTCGACTGACTTTACAACAGAATCTGGAGATGAATGGGATATTCATTTTGGAAATAGCACAGCTGGAAACCCTAATGGAATGGTTAACAGAACAGGTTATCCTGAATCGAGTCATATTCTTCAACATTCTCAATGGGCTCAGAAAGTAGACGAGCTTTTACAGATTGAACCTGAAGCCTATATTGAATTAGCCGCCAATTACAGTGCCGAAAATCGTAGTTTGACAATAGATGTTAGTACCGAAATACTGCAAACCATCTCGGCTCCATTAAACATAAATGTTCTACTCACAGAAAGTAATATAATTGCTTATCAAACTGATTACGCAGCAGACCCACAAGAAATTGAAGACTATGAGCACAACCATGTTAAGAGAGCAAGTTTGACAGGGTCGTGGGGTGTAGACTTAGAACAAAGTGAATATATTAGTGGAGATTTGATTGACAAAACATTCTCAATTAGTTTAGATGAAAATTGGATCGCTGAAAACATGTCCGTAGTAGCTTTTGTTTCAAATACAAACACATACGAAGTTATACAGGCGGAAGAAATCCACTTAATAGAATAAGATGATTAGATTAATCGCATTACTCTTTATACTCTTTACAAGTCCAATTCTCGCTCAAAATTTTAATGCAGGATTTATTGGCGGCTTTACCGCGAGTCAAATTTCTGGAGATGGATTAGCAGGATTTGATAAGGGAGGAGCTCGGTTTGGAGCCTTTATATCTTACCCTTTAAAGAAGAAAATGAATTTTCAGGTTGAGATGCAATACATCCAAAAAGGGAGTAAAAGCCCTTCAGGAAAAAATGCACCCTCCAATTATACAATGAACTTGCATTATATTCAAATTCCTTTTTCTTTAAATTACGAACTAAAAGATGGTATTGTAATAGAAACGGGATTGGGTCCAGGGATTTTATTCTCTTATTCAGAAAAAGATGAGATTGGTGAACTTGGAGGTGTTTCTCCTTCAATTTTTGCTTTGGACTTTTTGTGTGGATTACAATATCAATTATTAGGCAATTTAAAAGTTGGTATTCGATATGGTAATTCTTTGCTTCCAATACGAGGCAAATCAAACATCAGCATAATTGAAAAAGACCAAAATTGGTATTCTTCCTCTGTCAGCTTTGCATTAATGTATCAAATTAGCAGATAATGAAACATAAAATAATTGTAGCAATTACTGGTGCTAGTGGTTCTATTTACGCCAAAGTACTTTTAGATAAATTAGTTTTACTAAAGGATCAAATTGATTCGGTTGGAGTAGTGATGTCTATAAATGCCAAAGATGTATGGGAGTTTGAATTAGGAGATGACTCCTATAAAAACTATCCATTCAAGTATTATGAAAAGGATGATTTTATGGCTCCTTTTGCATCTGGATCTGCTCAATACAACTCAATGATAGTTGTTCCATGCTCAATGGGATCTTTAGCAAGAATGGCATGTGGTATTTCAAATGACCTTGTAAGTAGAGCTGCAGATGTAATACTAAAAGAGCGTAGAAAATTAATTCTTATCAGTAGAGACACCCCTTTAAATCTAATTCATATTAATAATATGAAAACGCTAACAGAAGCTGGAGCAGTTATTATGCCTGCCTCACCCTCCTTTTACAGCAAGCCAAAAGACTTCGAAGAACTTGCTGCTACAGTTATAGATAGAGCCTTAGATCAATGTGACTTTCAACAAGATAGCTACCGTTGGCAATCTTAAATGTTGATATCTTTTTTAAAAATTAAGAAAGCTTAACACAATACAAATACATTCTTGCGTTATATTTGGTGTCTAATAAAATTATAAAACATGCTTGAATTTAGTAAAAGTGTATTGCAAAAGGTCAGTTTCGATCATTTGTTATTTAAAAAAGAATTATCCAAATCCATCCAGTGGATTAATCAAAACGACTTGGAACATTTAAGAGAATGGTGTTTAGAAATGTATGGCTCTAGATATGCCAATATCATCCACCAAGCTTTTGAAACTATACTTTAAAAAAAGACCTCGATAATTCGAGGTCTTTTTTTTTCGGAAAACGTAAGATGTAAAAATGGAAATAGTAAGTGGTAAATGGTGACAACAAACACTGATAGCTGATAGCAAAAAACCTATGAGTAAATGTCGCTTGAGAATGGAGGTTAAAACAAATTCAAGTCATTATTGTGATAAACTTTTCCTAGGTGTTTGTAAGCTGCTTCGGTAGCCATTCTTCCTCTTTGAGTACGCATTAAATAACCTTCTTGAATTAAATAAGGCTCGTATACTTCTTCTAGAGTCGCAGCTTTTTCACTTACAGCAGTTGCTAAAGTTCCAACTCCTACGGGACCTCCTTTAAACTTATCAATAATGGTCGTGAGAATCATTATATCCATCTCATCCAAGCCCTTTTTATCAACTTTAAGGGCATCTAATGCGAAATTGGTAATATCCATATCTATATTACCTGAACCTTTAATTTGAGCGAAATCTCGAACTCTACGTAGTAATGCATTTGCAATACGCGGTGTACCTCTACTTCTACCAGCAATTTCTCCTGCAGCATCGTATTCAATAGGTACATCTAGTATACCCGCAGAGCGATCTACAATCTTAGAGAGTAATTCCGAATCATAATACTCCAATCGGCAATTTATACCAAAACGAGCTCTTAGAGGAGCTGTTAAGAGTCCAGAACGGGTTGTTGCGCCAATAAGCGTGAATGGATTTAAATTAATTTGAACCGAACGGGCGTTAGGTCCTGATTCAATAAGAATATCGATTTTAAAATCTTCCATAGCCGAATACAAGTATTCCTCAACAACAGGAGACAATCGGTGAATTTCGTCAATAAATAAAACATCACGCTCTTCTAGATTTGTTAGCAAACCTGCCAAATCGCCGGGCTTGTCTAATACAGGTCCAGATGTGATTTTAACATTCACCCCTAATTCGTTGGCAATAATTCCAGCCAATGTAGTTTTACCTAAACCAGGAGGGCCATGTAATAAGACATGATCTAAAGCATCTTCTCTTTGGTTTGAAGCAGAAACAAAAACTTGCAGGTTATCAACCACCTTCTGCTGACCCGAAAAATCATCGAAGGCAGCAGGACGTAACTTGATTTCAAATTCATTTTCTTCAGAACCTTGTTGTTCAGAAGAAGAGTCTAAATATTCATTCATAAATTGAATCTATAGAAACAAATGTAGATAAATATTAGCAATAAAAAACGCCCTCGATTACTCGAAGGCGTTTATCTAATTTTATCGAAATAGAGATCTAGTGATCTTCTTCACCTTCCTTTAATGGAACGTTTTGCGGAACAAAGTCCTCATCGTAACCAGGCTTACTGTAATCGTAAGGCCAACGCTGAACTGTAGGAATTTCTCCGGGCCAGTTACCGTGAATACGCGCTACTGGGGTAGTCCATTCAAGTGTATTCGATTTCCATGGATTTTGTACAGACTTCTCTCCTCTAAAAATACTAAAGAAGAAGTTAAACAAGAATAAGAATTGTGATGCAGCACCAATCAATGCACAAATAGTAACAATTTCGTTGATGTCCGTTAAGTTATCGAACATTGGGAATGCAGAATTACTATAGTAACGACGTGGTAAACCAGCCAATCCTAAATAGTGCATTGGGAAGAAAGTTCCGTAAGCAGCTACAATAGTAAGCCAGAAATGAGCATAACCCAATTTCTTATTCATCATTCTACCATACATCTTAGGGAACCAGTGGTAAACACCAGCAAACATACCAAAGATGGCAGAAAGACCCATTACAATATGGAAGTGACCAACCACAAAGTACGTATCGTGAACATTAATATCTAAAGCACTATCACCTAAAATAATTCCAGTTAAACCACCTGTAATAAAGGTAGAAACTAAACCTATAGAGAACAACATTGCTGGTGTAAACTGTAGATTACCTTTCCAAAGAGTAGTAATGTAGTTAAATGCTTTTACTGCAGAAGGAATCGCAATTAATAAAGTAGTGAATGTAAATACAGAACCTAAGAAAGGACTCATTCCTGAGATAAACATATGGTGAGCCCATACGATAAACGATAAGAATGCAATACCTAAAATAGAACCTACCATTGCTCTATAACCAAAGATTGGCTTACGAGAATTGGTAGAGATAATTTCTGAAGTAATACCCAAGGCAGGTAAGATTACAATATAAACCTCTGGGTGACCAAGGAACCAGAACAAGTGTTCGTACAATACTGGACTACCACCAACATTACTCAAGACTTCACCTTGAATCATAATATCAGAAAGGTAGAAGCTAGTACCAAAACTACGGTCGAAGACCAACAACAATACAGCAGAAACCAATACTGGGAAAGATAAAACTCCTAAAATAGCAGTAACAAAGAATGCCCACATTGTAAGTGGTAAGCGTGTCATTGTTAAACCAGGCGTTCTTAAATTTAATATTGTAACTATATAGTTTAAACTACCTAAAAGAGATGAAACAATGAATAAAGTCATAGAAACCAACCAAAGTGTCATTCCTAAACCGGAACCAGGCATGGATTGGGGCAAGGCACTTAAAGGAGGATAAATAGTCCAACCTGCAGAAGCTGGGCCTGCTTCAACACCTAATGAAATCAACATGATTACAGAAGATAGGAAGAAAAACCAGTAGGATAATGCATTGATAAAACCAGAAGCCATATCGCGTGCACCAATTTGCAATGGAATTAATAGGTTACTAAAAGTACCACTTAAACCAGCCGTTAATACAAAGAATACCATTAAGGTACCGTGTATAGTAACTAGGGCTAGATAAATGTTCGGATCCATAATACCATCCTTTGCCCAGTCTCCTAATAACATTTCGAAAAGTGGGTTTGGCTGACCTGGATAAGAGAGTTGGATTCTAAAAAGAACCGACATAATCATACCAATAACTCCCATCGTAATTCCTGTAATCAAGAATTGCTTGGCAATCATTTTATGATCCATACTGAAAACGTACTTTGAAAAGAAATTCTCCTCGTGGTGTCCGTGTTCTGACATAATGCTTAATTTATATTGTTAATGCTCAATTCTAATTAGTTGTTTGATGCAGCAAAAGTAGTCTGCTCAGCAATCCACTTATTGTAGTCTTCTTCAGACTCAACAACAACTTTCAGCTGCATATTGTAATGTGCTGCACCACAAATCTTGTTACATAACAAGATGTACTCAAACTCTTCGTTTCCTGTCTCAACTCTCATCTCCTCAGTCGTGATAGTAGGCTTAAATACAAAGTCAGTATTCATACCAGGAACACAGTTCATTTGTACACGGAAGTGAGGTAAATAAGCTGAGTGAATGATATCTTGAGAACGGAATTTTAAGTGTACCGTTTTATTAACTGGTAAGTGAAGTTCTTTTACAATTACATCATCTTCAGCAGCTATTAATCTATCAGGAGCCGTTTGATCAATTACAGCAGTGAAAGTCTTTTTCAAGGCTTCCATCTTTGCTAAACGTTCTTCACCTTTAAGTCGTTTTGTAGCATTTAATTCTGAAGCAATTTTAACTTTTGCTTTTTCGATGTTCACATCTAAATCAGCTACTTGCTTAGCATAAGCAGATTCAGAGATTACACCGACAGAATTTAAACCTCCAATGAAACGCACGTTTGCAGCACCTAATTCATTATCAGCACCTGCATAACGAGCTGTCCAGTCGAATTGTTTTGCATAAAGCTCTACAACAACTGCCTCACCAATATTACTACGATCCATAATCTTAGACCAAGTTTGTAAACCGTATACAATTAACACGGTCAGTACAATTGCAGGAACAGCAGTCCAGATAATCTCAGCTTTATCGTTGTGCGAAATAAAGGTTGCTTTACGATCTTTACGACCTCTGTATTTATACGAAAGGTAGAAAAGAATAGGTTGCGTAATTAAGAATACAACGATAATCAAACCCATAGAGATGTCCATCAAGAAATCTACATCTACCCCGTGTTCTGAAGCAGAAACAGGAAGTAATAAATGATTCCACTTTGCAGTCATCACAAAGAAAGATGCGATAAACAATATACCAAAAGTAAGAAGTAACTTACCTTGAGTATCGTTATCCTTATCGGTTACATCACTCTCTCTAATACCTTTCAGTTTATTAGAGAGCTCAAAGATTCTAACCACTTGAGCAATTGCTATAACTGCAACAACTACCGCTACTAATATCAACAATTCAGTCATCGTTATTTATAATTTCTGTGGTTATTAATTAAATGTGAAAGTGCTTACTTTCTTCTAACATTGGGTGTTTCTTAGGTGTAAGTTCCATGCTAGCTAATTTCTTAGTCACCACTCTAATGAACAATCCACCAAGACCTAGGAATGTACCAATTTCAACAAAGCCGAAGTTCCAGTGACCACCAACAGTACCAGGCATAATCATTACGAAGAAATCTAAGTAGTGACCTAATAAGATTACAGAACCTACAGTAATAACTAAACCAGAGATACGCTTAGAATCACGGCTAATTAACATCAAAATAGGTACAGCAAAATTCAATACTAAAGCAATAAAGAATGGCACTTTATATTCGTCGAAACGAGCAATATAGTACGTAACTTCTTCAGGAATATTAGCATACCAAATCAACATAAACTGAGCAAACCATAAATACGTCCAGAAAATACTGAAGGCAAAAGTAAACTTAGCCAAATCGTGCATGTGGTTTTCACTAACACTTTCTAAAAGACCTTTACCTTTTAGGTGAATAACAAACATAGTCATTACCACTAATGCAGTAACAAACATACTCGAGAATACATACCATCCGAATAGTGTAGAGAACCAGTGTGTGTCGATAGACATAATCCAGTCCCAAGCCATCATAGAAGATGTTACGGCAAAGAATACTAAGAAAATAGCCGATACTGTTTTACTCTTGTTATAGTAGTCAAGTCCACCATTGATATCCTCTTCTAAAGAAAGATTCGTTAGTTTTTTAACAGCCCAGTACCAACCAGCAAAATAAACTAAAGCTCTAAGAGCAAAGAACCCAAAGTTAAGGTAAGCTTCTTTACCCGCAATAATTGCATCGAAGTTAGGACTTGTAGGATCCATAATACCTTCTGCCATCCAGTGGTAAGTATGATTTCCGAATAAGTGGAAGTTTCCTGTTATGAAAATCAAGAAAAATACAACAGCTACATAAGGAAGGAAAGACCCAATAGCCATCATTACTCTTTTTAATACTACAGACCAACCTACTTCGGCTACATACTGTAATGCTAAAAAGAACACTGCTAGTAAAGAGGCTCCTAAGAAGAATATTGCAGCCACTAACAAACTAGACCAAGGTCTTTGACCCTTTGCATGCAAAGCATGAGTTGTTACGTGAACTACATGTTCTAAATCATGAGCTTCCATCATCTCTTCGTGAGAGAAGTGTAAGTTGAATTCTTCTTCAATTTTGTGGAATAAAGGAGCGTAATGAGCTTCCTCAACCGCACCGTGACCACCATGAGACACTGCTGCATGAGCATCGTGTGTATCTACGTGGTGAGTACCATCTAAATGTAAGTCGTGAGCAAAAGCTTCAACTTCGTGTGCAATTTCTTCGTCGGTATGATGACCTGCACCTTGCATAAAGCCATAACCTAAGGCAACAACACCAATCAGCATTAGTACCAAAGAAATGAGCTTCGTATTTTTAGTAACCGTATACATTGTTCGCTTTCTTGTTATGGTTATTATTTAGATCCGTTTTGTAATTCGTGTACGTAGTGTACAATCTTCCAACGCTCTTCTTGCGTTAACTGACTTGCATGAGGTCCCATTGCATTTAGTCCGAAAGTGATGGTATGGAAAATGTGTCCATCCTTCATCTCGTTCATTGCAGAACCTGTACGACGAGGAGCTACTGCATCAGTATAAGAAGGAACAGCACCGTAAACTGGGTGTTTGATAGAACCTTTCCCATCTCCTTTAGCACCGTGACAGTGCTTACAGAACATGTCGTATAATTCTTTTCCTTCGGCAAGAGTCTTCGCATCCAATGCAATTGGATTCTTCAATTCTTTACCAGCCCTTAAGAAGTCCTCAAGACTGTTATTGTATTCGAAAGGAGTAAATCCACGAGGAATAGTTCCCTCTACTGCCTTTTGAGCAGTGATTCCATTTTCGAATATTGGATTTTCTGAATAGGTTTCGTACGATGCAGAACGATACATGTTCGGCATAAACTCGTAGCCTGGATGCTCACCATCGGCGCCACATGATTGTAGGGCTAATGAAGCAGCTATTGTAGCTAGAGTTAAAGACGCGATCTTGGTTACTTTTCTCATGGTATAGATCGTTTAGGCGATTTTTTCTTCTTTCACTTCTACCGCACCTGTCTCTTTGATCAAGGCGATAATCTCAGCTTCATTACCATGAGCTTCGATTTCCATTAAGAACATATCATCAGTAGTTCTTGGGTCTGGACTACAAGCAGTAGAACCAGGGTATAATTTACAGCGCATTAGGTAAGTAATTACCATTAAGTGAGCTGCAAAGAATACAGTAATTTCAAATGCGATAGGCACAAAAGCTGGTAAGTTGTCTAACATACTAAAGTTAGGCTTCCCCCCAATAATTTGAGGCCAATCTTGAATCATCATATACCACATCATAAGCAGACCTAATGAAAGACCAATACATCCGTAGATAAATGAAGTAATTGCTAAGCGTGTAGGTTTTAATCCCATTGCATGGTCAAGACCGTGCACTGGGAAAGGTGTATACACCTCGTCAATGTGAACTCCTTTAGCGCGAATATCCTTCACTGCTTGCATGATCACATCGTCATCATCGTATATTCCGTAGATTACTTTTTTACTCATGACGATTATTTTTTATTCTGAGAACCAGATGATTTCACAATAGTTTTCAATTCCGCCTGAGCGATAACCGGGAATGTTCTAGCATACAATAAGAAGAGTACGAAGAAGAATCCGATAGTACCAACAAAGATACCGATATCAACAAAGGTTGGAGAGAACATAGACCATGAAGATGGTAAATAATCTCTGTGTAGTGAAGTAACAATAATTACAAAACGTTCGAACCACATACCGATGTTTACAACGATAGAGATAAAGAATGTAAAGGCAATACTTGTTCTCAATTTCTTAGACCACATAAACTGCGGAGAGAATACGTTACAAGTCATCATTGCCCAGTAAGCCCACCAGTAAGGTCCGGTTGCTCTGTTCAAGAATGCATATTGTTCGAATTCTACACCCGAATACCAAGCGATAAACAACTCAGTAATATATGCTACACCTACGATAGAACCTGTTACCATGATAACGATGTTCATATACTCGATGTGCTTAATAGTGATATAAGCTTCCATTTTAACCACCTTACGCATTACCAATAGTAATGTTTGTACCATAGCGAATCCAGAGAAGATCGCCCCAGCAACGAAGTAGGGAGGGAAAATAGTTGTGTGCCATCCAGGAATAACTGAAGTAGCAAAATCCATAGATACAATAGTGTGTACCGAAAGTACTAGCGGTGTAGCTAAACCAGCAAGAACTAAAGAAAGCTCTTCGAAACGTTGCCAGTGTTTTGCTTTACCAGACCATCCGAAAGATAAAATCGTATAGATTTTCTTTGCCATTGGTTTAACAGCTCTATCGCGTACCATGGCAAAATCAGGAATCAATCCCATATACCAGAATACTAAGGATACTGTTAAGTACGTAGAAATGGCGAATACATCCCACAATAGTGGAGAGTTAAAGTTTACCCATAAAGAACCAAAGTTATTTGGTAATGGTAAAACGAAGTATCCTAACCAAGGTCTACCCATGTGGAAAATTGGGAATAAACCTGCTTGAACAACGGCAAAAATTGTCATTGCCTCTGCAGAACGGTTAATTGATAAACGCCATTTTTGACGGAATAACAATAATACAGCAGAAATAAGAGTTCCGGCGTGACCGATACCTACCCACCATACAAAGTTGGTAATATCCCATGCCCAACCTACAGTTTTATTAAGACCCCATACACCGATACCTGTACCAGCTGTATAAGCTAAACAACCAGCTCCCCACATAAATGCAGCAAGAGCAAGAATGAATAAAGCCCACCACCATTTGTTAGCCTTACCTTCTATTGGACGAGCCACATCCTCAGTGATGTCGTGTAAAGTCTTATCCTCTAGGATAAGCGGCTCTCTAATTGGAGATTCGTAATGCATTGTTTATCGAATTAAATTTCTTTGTTACGTACTTTAGTTTGATACCATACAGATGGTTGAGTGTTTAACTCTTCCAATAAGTGGTAAGCTCTTGGGCTTTTTGAAGCAGTGAATACTTTAGATTCTTCATCTAAAACATCACCGAATGTTAAAGCGCCAGTATCACAAGCAATAGAACAAGCTGTTTGAGCTTCTCCAGTGCGAAGTTTACGACCGTCTTTCTTGGCGTCTAACTTCACTTTTTGAAGCATGTGAACACACATAGAACATTTCTCCATTACACCACGAGAACGTACTACTACATCTGGGTTAAGAACCATCTTACCTAAATCATCGTTCATATAGAAGTCGAACTGCTCATTGTCTGAGTAGTTGAACCAGTTGAAACGACGAACTTTATAAGGACAGTTATTTGCACAGTAACGAGTACCTACACAACGGTTATAAGCCATGTGGTTTAATCCTTCTCTTGAGTGAGAAGTTGCAGCTACTGGACAAACAGTTTCACATGGAGCGTGATTACAGTGCTGACACATTACAGGTTGGAATACTACTTCTAAAGTTTCAGCTTCAGAGGCAACTTCCATTGCTAAGAATTTGTCAATTGCAGAAATGCCATCTTCATCCGCTTTCTCTTGTGTCATATCACTAGAGTAGTAACGATCAATACGCAACCAGTGCATATCACGAGAACGACGAATTTCTTCTTTACCTACAACAGGTACATTATTTTCGGCATGACAAGCAATCACACAGGCCCCACATCCAGTACAACCATTAAGGTCGATAGATAGGTTCCACCAGTGTACATCTCTGTCGTGTTCTTCCCAAAGAGTGATTTTTTCTGGTGCTTTAGCTCCTTTATGAGTAGCCAATAACATTTGCTCGTTACCAGAAGTAGGGTCGTTTTTATAAGCATCAAGAGTTGTTTCTTTTACAATTCTACCTCTACCCATCATAGTATGATGAAGTTGAGTAGATGCAAATCCATGAACTTCTCCTTCTACTTTAGTTAAAGTAGCACCAGAAAGCGTTGTGTTGAAACCATTCGCGAAAACGAATGCATTAACACCTACACCATCACCAGCTTTACCCGAACCTTGACGACCATAACCTACAGCTAAACCTACTGTTTTGTAAGCTTGACCAGGTTGAATTAAAACAGGAACTCTTAAAGTAACACCATCAACCGTTAAGTCAACAACATCACCATCTAATGCTCCGTTAGAAACATTTTCGTTTGTTAAGCCTAATTCCTTAGCAAAACGCGGAGAAACTGTTAAGTAGTTATCCCAAGTGTTTTTAGTAATTGGATCAGGTAATTCTTGCAACCAAGGGTTGTTTGCGAATTCACCAGAACCAAGACCTGTTTTAGAATACAATACTAAGTCAATTGAATCGCCAGAGATCTTACTCAATGAAGCTACAGCAGAAACGATTGATGCTTTATTAGAAACAGATTTTTCAGAAGCCTTCGTCATAAACACACCGTCGTGAAGAGCAGTGTTCCATGAAGTAGAACCTAAGATATTCTTGTTCCAGTAATTTTTAACGTAAGAATAAAAATCCTCACCTAAACCAGTCCACGACATCAAAGAAGCTTGAGCCTGACGAGTTTTAAATAAAGGACTGATAGTTGGCTGAACCAAAGCATAAACTCCTGTATAAGGATTTGCATCGCTCCAACTTTCTAAATAATTGTGATCTGGACAAACAAAGTTCATCGCAGCAGCTGTTTCGTCATTCTTTTCAGAGAAAGAAACAGAAAGATCAACTTTAGATAAAGCTTCTGCAAAAGCAGTACCTTCAGCTAAGTTATAAACTGGGTTTGCATTGTAAGCAATTAGAGCTCCAACTTTTCCAGCTTTCATATCGCTTACTAAAGTAGCAACATCAGCATCGTTACCTTGTTTCAGGTTCGAACGCTTAGCGAAGTCTATTGTAGCTCCATTGTTACTTAACAAGTCATTAATTGCGTTAACAACTAAATGAATGTTTTTATCATTTCCACCGGCAACTACTAAAGACTTTCCTTTAGCCTTCCAAAGGTCGTTAGCTGCTTTTTGGATTTGAGTGCTATAATCAGAAGTGGCAACTTTTACAGTTGTAGCTCCTGCTTTCTTAGCAATAAGATTATATAAGTTTACAAGAGAAACACCCATTTCAGAAGCCTTAACTGGCGTTCTGTAATCAGCATTAGCACCTGTCATCGATAAGTTCGATTCGAATTGGTAGTGACGAGACATTGTTGCCGCGTTAGGATTACGCTTAGTAGCGTAATCTTTACCATGACCAGCATCTAACCAGTCTCCAAGGAAGTCAGCAGCAAAAGAAACAACTACATCCGCTTTATCAAAGTGATAAGTAGGAAGCGCTCTTACACCGAAGCTTTCTTTGTTAGCATCTAACATAGCTGATGCAGAAAGTGCATCATACATTACATGCTTAGCATTATATTTAGCAGCAAAAGTATCAATAACTGCCTTTGTAGAAGGAGAAATGATTGAAGAGCTTAAAAGCACTACTTGCTTTCCAGCAGCTTTAGCAGCTTTTAGTCCTTTTACTATAGATGCATCAACATTAGCCCAAGTAGACTCTTCGCCATTGGCAAGAGGAGTTTTTAAACGAGCTGCATCGTATAAGTTCAAAACAGAAGCTTGAATACGTGCGTTAACACCACCTTTATCACATAGGTCATTTGTCTTTAAAAAGATAGGACGACCCTCGCGGTTCTTGATTAATAAACTTGCAAAGTCGTTTCCATCATAGAAACTTGAAGCGTACCAATCAGCTTCACCAGCAATTGTTTCTTCGGGCTTAACTACGAACGGGATTACTTTTTGAATAGGCGCTTCACAGGCAGCTAAGGAAGCTGCTGCTGTACTAAAGCCTAAAAACTTTAAGAAGTCACGACGCGAAGTTGAAGACTCCGATAATTTTTCTTCATCACCTAAAAAAGCTTCTGTAGGCAATTGCTCAGCGAATTCGTTTTTTTGGAACTTTTCCAATTCTGGATTGTTCGCCAACTCACCTAAGCCTTGGAAATATGTTTTCTTTGTAGCCATCTTGATTATTTCCTTTTCTAATTAGTAGTGACACTTACCACATTCCAGACCACCGATCTTATCAACCGTCATGTCTTCACCATGATATTTCTCAACCCAATTTTCGTTGAGATCATGGTAGTAAGGATTGTCCATATCTACTTTAGTTTCTTTGTGACAGTCAATACACCATGCCATTGTTAAAGGTGCATGTTGTTCAACAACATCCATCTCTTCTACAGGACCGTGACATTTCTGACATTCAACACCAGCAACATTTACGTGTTGTGAGTGGTTGAAGTAAGCTAAATCAGGAAGGTTGTGAATACGAACCCATTCAATAGGTTGTTGTTCGTAACCTTCAATATAAGTTCTTGTTTCAGGATCGAATCCAATCGCAGTATAGATTTTAGCAATCTCTTCTGTTCCTGTATTTGTACCACTGCTGATGTAGGTATGACAGTTCATACAAACATTCGCCGAAGGAACACCTGATGTTTTACTATGACGTGCACCAGAGTGACAGTAGTTACAGTCGATTCCGTTTTCGCCAGCATGAATTTTATGAGAGAATGCAATTGGTTGTTCTGGTTGGTAACCTTGTTGAACACCTACAGTAAGTAATCCTTCAAAAATAACTTTACCTCCGTAAAGCATCATGAAGATTACGAAAAGCACAATAACAACAGGGTTTTTCTTTAACCAAGAACCAGCACCTTGTAATAAAGTTGTCGTCTTTTCTCCTTTCGCTTCTTTAAGAACATTCTTAACGCGAATAAGAACCATTAGAGATAAGAACAGAATTGAGAGAGCAACAAACAATACCATCATCGATTCCGATGAAGCACCAGCATCTACAACTACAGAGCCTTCAGCACCAGTTGTAGCAACAACTTCTGCAGGTCCTGCTTGTATGTATGCTAAAAGGTTATCGATATCCTCATTAGAGAATTGTGGGAAAGCTGTCATTTGAGTTTTGTTGTACTCCTCAAATACTTCAATGGCTTGTTCATCTCCACTTGCGATAAGCTCAGAAGAGTTTTTAATCCATGAATACAACCATTCTGAAGAATACTCTTCTAGAATATGGTCATCTAACCCAGGCCCAATCAACTTTTTGTCTTCTGGCCCTAAATAGTGACACGAAGCACAATTGCTTGAAAATAAACCTTCTCCGAGTTCCACACTTTGTGCGAAACCAACATTAATCGTTGTAATAAATAGCAATAAAAAGACGCTTAACATCTTTATGCTGAATAGCTTACAGTTTTTACTTGTCATAATTCTATGCGCTTTCTAACTTTAAGTAGCTTAGTTTTTCTCGAATGCAAAAATAAGATATTCCTATTTGAGCTAATAATAGATAGAGACAAATTCAATAGTTTATATTCGTTCTAAATTAACTTATTTTAACTAATTGGTTTTTGTTTACATTTGCTACAAATTGAAAAGATGAAGGTTAAACACATACTATTAGGTACAACCCTTATTTCGATGAGCCTTAATGCTCAAGAATGGGACTACAACGAACAGTCTGGTTCCAGTACAACAGTGGCTGAACTTAGGTTTCTAAACACGAACCGTTTAGATGATTTACTTGATAAGAAGAAAAGGATTGACACGAACATGAAAACTGTAACTGCGTTTAGAATTCAAATATATTCTGGAAGCAGAAACGGTTCAACAAACGCTAAAAATAAGTTTAGCAAGTTATTCCCAAACACTTTAATAGAAACCTCATATGAGCAACCTTACTTTAAAACCAAGGTAAGTGCATTTAGAACTCGATTAGAAGCACAAAAGTCTCTTAGACTCTATAAGGTTAATTTTAGATCAGCATTTATCTACGAGGAGAAAATCACTATAGATAAACTGTAAATATTAAGCACAAAAAAACCCGCTCAAGAGCGGGTTTTTTTTGATTTTATAGAGGACTCTATTATAGAGTTCTTTTCACTTCTACTTCTTCGTAACCTTCGATGATATCGCCGATCTTAATATCGTTAAACTTCTCGATGTTCAGACCACATTCATATCCTTTACCAACTTCTTTCACATCGTCTTTGAAACGTTTCAATGACCCTAATCCACCAGTGTAAACTACAACACCATCACGGATAAGACGAACTTGTGTGTTTCTATGAATCTTACCATCTAGTACGTAACAACCTGCAATAGTACCCACTTTAGATACTTTAAAGGTCTCACGAACTTCAATGTTACAAACAATTTCTTCTTTAGTATCTGGAGAAAGCATTCCTTCCATCGCCTCTTTCACTTCGTTGATTGCATCGTATATAATAGAGTACAAGCGAACATCAATTTGTTCTTTCTCTGCTAACTTACGAGCTGAAGTAGATGGACGAACTTGGAATCCAATTACAATCGCATCAGAAGCTGTTGCTAATAAGATATCAGATTCAGAAATTTGACCTACTGCCTTGTGAATAATATTCACTTGGATAGAATCGGTAGAAAGTTTCTGTAAGGAATCAGATAATGCCTCAATAGAACCATCCACGTCACCTTTCAAGATAATATTCAACTCTTGGAAGTCTCCTAAAGCTAAACGTCTACCAATCTCATCAAGTGTAAGATGTTTCTGAGTTCTAATACTTTGCTCTCTTTGTAACTGAGTACGTTTTAAAGCAATCGATTTAGCTTCACGCTCATCAGACATAACATTAAAGTTATCCCCTGCTTGTGGAGCTCCACTTAAACCTAATATACTTACTGGAGCAGAAGGACCAGCAATTTCAACATTATTACCACGCTCGTTAAACATAGCCTTCACCTTACCTGTATATTGACCTGCTAAAAGAAAATCACCTACAGATAATGTTCCAGACTGCACCAACATTGTGGTTACAAAACCTTTCCCTTTATCTAAGGAAGCCTCAATAATAGACCCTTTAGCAGCCTTATTAGGGTTTGCTTTTAAGTCTAACATCTCAGCTTCTAACAATACTTTTTCAAGTAATTCGTCAACACCTTGACCATGCTTAGCAGAAACATCATGCGATTGGAATTTACCACCCCAGTCTTCTACTAAAAGATCCATACCTGCTAATTGCTCCTTGATTTTCTCAGGGTTAGCACCTTGTTTATCGACCTTGTTTATTGCAAAAACGATTGGCACTTCAGCAGCTTGTGCGTGAGAAATTGCCTCTTTCGTTTGCGGCATGATATCATCATCCGCTGCAATTACAATAATTGCAATATCTGTTACTTGAGCACCACGTGCACGCATTGCCGTAAAGGCCTCGTGACCTGGAGTATCAAGGAATGTAATATGCTTACCTGATTTCAACTCTACTTCGTAGGCACCAATATGTTGTGTAATTCCACCAGCTTCACCAGCGATTACATTGGCTTTACGAACGTAATCCAATAAAGATGTTTTACCGTGATCTACGTGTCCCATCACTGTTACAATAGGAGAACGTGGGAGTAAATCTTCCTCTTTATCATCAACTTCTTCAATAGACTCTTGCACTTCTGCACTTACAAACTCTACATCGAAACCAAATTCATCTGCTACAATAGATAATGTTTCAGCATCCAAACGTTGGTTCATGGTCACCATAATACCTAACATCATACACGATGAGATAATTTGTGTAACCTGAACATCCATCATCGTAGCCAATTCATTAACCGTAACAAATTCTGTTACCTTAATAGTTTTGCTTTCTTCTTCTGCACGTTCAATGTCTAAAGCATCTTGCTCACGACGAACATCACGCTTAGATTTTCTATGTCTAGATCCTTTAGATTTTCCTTTACCAGTAAGTTTATCTAAAGTCTCAGCAATTTTCTTTTGGATTTCCTCTGCTGTAGGCTCTGCCTTTGCAACTTTCGGTTTTCTACCTTTAGGACCTCTTGAACCAGCACCTCTTTGGTTTGGTTTTACTGGGCGACCAGTACCACCACCACCAGCTGGGTTAATACGTTTACGTTTCTTCTTATTGTCTTTATCACCTGAAGGATTGCTCGATGAAGCAACTTTTTTCTTCTTTGGTTTCGCAAACTTACTTAAGTCAATTACTTGCCCTGTAAGTTTAGGTCCAGAAAGAGTTTTAGATTTTGCTCTTAATACTTCTGTTGATTCAGCTTTCTTTTCAACAGCCTTGACTTCAACTACTTTTTCTGGGCGATTAAGTTTCTCAACTTTAATTTCAGTAACATTTTCAACCTTAATAGGCTTATTAACGTCAATTTTACCAATTTGCTTAGGCCCTGAAAGGGAACCTTTAGCCTTAATAACCTCTTTCTTTTTAGAAGGTAATTTTTTAGGCTGAGGTGTAGCAACAGGTGTTGGAGTTGCTTTTTTAGCAACTTCTTTAACTTCAGTCTTTGGCTTAGTTGTCTCGGTTGCAGGTTCAACAACTTTCTTCGCTGGAGCTTCTTTTTTTACTTCCTTTTTCGCTTTGGGCTCTACGTCAATTTTACCAACCGTCTTAGGTCCGACAAAATCGGCTTTAGCCTTTATCACTACTTCTTTTTCTTGTGCCTTTTTAGTGGCAGCAGCTTTAATAGCTTCTTTTTCCTCACGGCGGGCAAGTGAGACTTCCTCAGAACGCTTATGCTGTTCTACGTCAGCAATAAACTCCTGCTTAAGTATCTCATACGCATTTGGAGTGATCTTGGTATTTGGACGACCGTCAATCTCTATCCCCTTTGAGGCTAGATGGTCTACGACGTTCGCAATACCTACATTTAATTCTTTTGCAACCTTACTTAATCTCATGCTTGCTATTTATCTTGTAGCGATTCTTTTGTACAACTCCGACTAAATTAGTCTTCGAATTCAGATTTCAAAATAGATTGAATCTCTTTGATTGTCTCTTCTTCCAAATCTGTACGTTTTACCAATTCTGCAGCAGAAAGCTCCAAAACAGATTTAGCAGTATCACAACCGATGTTCTTTAATTCTTTGATAATCCAGTCATCAATTTCATCAACAAATTCTGTTAACGCAACATCTTCCGAATCATCTATATCTCTGTACACGTCAATTTCGTAACCCGTAATAGCTCCTGCTAAACGAATATTACTACCACCTCTACCAATTGCCAAAGATACTTGATCTGGTTTTAAGAACACTTCTGCTCTATTATTATCTTCATCAATCGTAATTGAAGATACTTTTGCAGGGCTCAAAGCTCTAGTAATAAATAGTGATGTGTTACTAGTATAGTTGATTACATCAATGTTTTCGTTTCCTAGTTCTCTTACGATACCGTGGATACGAGAACCTTTCATTCCAACACAAGCACCTACTGGATCAATGCGTTCATCATACGACTCAACCGCTACTTTTGCTTTCTCACCAGGAATACGTTCTATACGCTTCACAGTAATAAGTCCATCAGCAACTTCAGGAATTTCTTGCTCAAACAAGCGTTCTAGGAATTTTGGTGAAGTACGCGACAAAACAATACGTGGCTTCATTCCCTTTAACTGCACCTCTTTCACAACACCTTTAATCGTATCGCCTTTTCTAAAGAAATCAGAACGTATTTGTTGATCTTTCGGTAAAATCACCTCGTTATCCATGTCATCAATGATAATTACCTCACGATTACGGATATGGTGAACTTCACCAGAAATAATTTCACCTACCAACTCTTTATATCTGTTATAAAGGTCAGTATTGTCATGTTCTTGAATACGACTGATTAAATTTTGACGTAATGACAAAATAGCACGACGACCAAAATCAATCAAGTGTACTTCCTCAGACACTTCTTCTCCAACTTCAAAATCTGGTTCGATCTTAATGGCAGCTGTATATGCAATTTCTGCATTATCATCTTCTACCTTCTTGTCTTCTACAACAATACGATTTCTCCAAATCTCTAAATCCCCTTTATCAGGATTTACAATAATATCAAAGTTGTCGTCAGAACCATATCTTTTGATAATCATGTTTCTGAATACATCTTCAATAATTCCCATTAAAGTTACGCGGTCGATATTCTTATCGTCCTTAAACTCTGCAAATGAATCTATAAGAGCTAAATTCTCCATTTCACCTCACTTAAAATGTGATTAACACTATTGTTTGTTTTATATCTCGATGTTCGATTATGCGTTTATTCACAACCGTAATCTTTCCTTTACCCGTAGGTTTTTTCTCTCTCGACTTCCACTCTAGTTCGATGTTCTGATCATTAGCGGCTATCATCTTCGCCTCTATAACCTCACCTTCATTTAATGTCACTGTTACCTTACGACCTACATTTTTCATGTACTGACGCAAAACTAGAGGCTCGCCAATTCCGGCAGAAGCAACGGTCAAAGAAAAATCCTCTTCCTCTCTATCTAAATTAAATTCGATCGCTCTACTAACTGTTCTACAGTCAGCTAAACTCAAACCTGAGTCGCTATCTAATAGTACATTAATGTCGTTACTTGAACTTACGGTCAACTTTACGACAAAAATCTCTGTACCTTCTATTCCTTCTGCAATTAACTGCTCTACTTTCTCTTTCAATATTCTAGAGTATAAAAAGAGGGGACTTCACGTCCCCTCCTATCTTTCACCATAAATACGATGCAAATATACATTATTTTTTGATTTCCTATTAACGAATCACTAGTCTTTTATAAGCTCTATCGTTTTCAGAATATACTTTCACTAAATACACTCCAGGAGAAACACCAACTAAGTTAAAGTGTTGAATTTCAGCACCAACCGCGCTTACTGTTCTAGCCTGCACTAACTGACCTTGGATATTTAAGAACTCAATATGAACTTCCTGTTTTTGTTGAACAGTAAAAGTTACATAACAACTTGAACTTGTTGGATTAGGATATAAAGCAATTGACTCTTGAATTTCAGCATCAGCAATACTTAAAGGCATTGAGTAGACATAGATATCATCTAGATACATCCAGTAATTATCTTCATCTTCATGATGACGGAAAGCAATAAACACCTCTTGACCAGCAAAATCACTTAAATCAATTATTCTTTGGGTATAGGTCGTTCCCGGTACAGTTTCCGTAAACACTACATGCTCACCTACATCTATCATAGAATCTTCATGAGCTTCATAAACGAGGATTGAATAATTATCTAAATATTGAGAATCTTTCGCTTTTACATAATAAGACATAAATGAATTTTCTTCGATGTGTAGCTTTGGTAACCTTAATAAGTTATCTGGATTTAAAGTTCCTTCATTATCAATATATGAAGATGAACCAACAGCTTTAGAGCTATTATATCCCATATCCTCCGTTTCAGACATTATATGATCCCATCTGTAACCGTCTAAATCTCTATCCATATTTTTCCAACAGTCAGTTAAAAACTGTTCTTCTTCAAAGTTTTCAAAAAATGGTAAACCTACGGGTATACAAGTAATGTTTTCTTGACAAGAGCCATCATCAATTGTTGCGGGTAAATCAAAGTTCAAAGCATCATCATCCGTACAACCTGCAATCTCAGACTGACCTTCAACATAAATCATGTTAATATCATCAATATAGAACATGCGTACTTGCTCTTCTGGAGTCGTAGACTTAAACTGAACCCCACCTAATTGCATTAGTCCATCATCAATCGATCTATCTTGATAGATAAATGGCCATAAATGTACTTGCTCACCATTTATCGAAAGTGTTGCAATACCATTATCTAAATCTACTAAGTGTTTAATCTCAAACCATTCCTCAACAGGAACATCAAAAGATTGAGAAACTTCCATTCCTGTATTAATATATGCCGATCCATTATTTTCTGCATAAAACTCCATAGCTGGAATAACATCGGCACTATCACACGACATTTGATGCATCAATCTATAGTACGCACCTCCAATACTTGGAACGAACATTTGAAAACTAAACTCATAAGAGCCCCATACTTGATCCCCTAAAGATTTATACACATCTGAAGGGCCATGATAAATGAACATTGAATTCTCTCCACTCTGAGCAAAAGATTGACTTACCTGAGTTAAATTCTCTACATCACACATCGCCATCCAATCTTCAGACTGAGGAACGATCTCATTAAAAGGACTGTATAACTCAAAATCATCTGAGGTATATACTTGACCTATGAAACCAACTACAATATTACTTATAAACTCTAATGGTTCTTCACTAGAATCAGTTACAATAACTTGGTAGTTACCTGGTGCAATCCCATCAATCTCACCTTCATTACTTATTACATTTCCATCTGAATCGATCCAAGTTACAGTAAAAGGACCAAAACCACCTTCAATATCAACCCCTACTTGCCCATTAGAGGCACCAGAAGTTGTAGCTGGATTAATCGTTAAATCAACTACCATTGGTGGGATACAAACTTCTCGTTGCTCAATTCCCGCAGCACCTAGAACGCCATAAAAACCAGTGTGAGTTTCTGAATAAGTAGTATCGTTTGGATTAACAGTGATAATTGTTGGAACCCCCGTAATACCATAGGCATCATGAGCTGCATCTCCGCCACCATCCATTCCACTTACCATAGGCAAACCATGGATTCCTGGCATGTGCTCTTCTTCAAAATCTATACAAGCCTGAGTATCTGATCCAGTATCAATTGAAATGAAGATTACCTCATTGTAATTACAACCAAAATCTACAAAACCTTGACCTACTGCAGGTGCAACATCCTGACAGGGACCACACCAAGTACCAAAAAAGTCTACAACCACATACTTACCCTGACCTAAATAGTCATACAATTCATGTGTTTCGCCAAGAATATCAGTAACAATAAAATTGGGGGCTGCCTCTTGCGCCTTAACTAATGGCATTGCCAAGAATACGCAAACAAAGAAAGAATAAAGTTTAGTCATGTCTTGAAATTTTAATCCTGTAAATATACAAATACTAAAGTAGTAACAAATTTTGTACAATAACCCTACCAAAATAGAAAGCATCCTAACAATTAAGGATGCTTTCAAAGAATCGAGGGGCAGTTAATCATCTGCCCAATATATGGGTAATCTTTTCATCTATATTCTAATCTAAATGTACAAACTATTACTGACACACAGACTGTTACGCACAAAAAAGCGTTAGAGTTTCCTCTAACGCTTCTGTTGTCCCACTAGGGCTCGAACCTAGACTCTTCTGTACCAAAAACAGACGTGTTGCCAGTTACACCATGGGACAAATGCGGTGCAAATTTATTTCTTTTTTTTAATTAGCACAACAAAAGAATGAAAATTTCATTAAAAATTTACTTCATCTATTTTAGTGCATTTTAACTCAATAAAATAGCATAAAAAAAAGAGCCCCAATTATTTTTTATACATTCGCACAAGTTTGAATGAAATTGAATAAATCTGAAAAAATGCAGTATCAAAAAATCAACAACGTTCTCGGTTGGCTAAGTTTCGCAATTGCTCTTAGTGTCTACATTTTAACATTAGAACCCACAACAAGCTTCTGGGACTGTGGAGAATATATTGCGACAGCGTATAAACTTCAAGTTGGACATCCTCCCGGAGCTCCTACATTTTTATTACTCGGAAACTTCTTTTCGAATTTCGCTTTTGGAGATGTTACCAAAGTAGCCTATATGATTAACCTTATGTCTGCAGTATGTTCTGCATTCACTATTCTCTTTTTATTTTGGACAATTACTGCTTTTGCCAAAAAGATACTTGGTGAAATTGAATCTAATGGTCAAGTAATTTCGGTAATGGGTGCTGGGCTCGTTGGTGCTTTGGCTTATACTTTCTCAGATTCATTTTGGTTTTCAGCTATCGAAGGTGAGGTTTATGGAATGTCCTCTTTCTTTACCGCAATTGTATTTTGGGCTGCTTTAAAGTGGGATAAAGAATATGACAGCGAAGGAGATGGCGCAAACAGATGGCTACTACTGATCACCTACTTAGTAGGATTATCAATTGGAGTACATATGCTAAACTTACTGGCTATTCCAGCAATTGTGTATATGTATTATTTCAAAAAATATGAACCAACTAAAAAGGGCTTTATTACTACTGGAATTATATCCATATTAATTTTAGGATTTATCTTTTTCGGTCTTATTCCTCAAATAGTAAAATGGCTTGGTATTGTTGAAAGAACCTTTGTAAATAGTATTGGCTTACCGTTTAACAGTGGAACAATATTCTTTATCGCCGTACTTTCCGCAGCTATTTATTACGGATTGAAACACGCAAAAGAAAGCGGTAAAAACCTTGCACATACAGCTATACTTGGGATAACATTTATTCTTATTGGATACTCTTCTTTTGCCGTGTTAATTATTAGGTCTAATGCGAACACTCCAATTGATGAAAACAACCCTGAAGAAGCTGTTGGACTCCTAGCTTACCTCAACAGAGAACAATACGGATCTACACCCTTAATGTATGGGCAGTATTATACTGCTGGATTAGACAAAAAGAAACCCTACAGTGATGGAACACCTTTTTATGTTAAAGATGAAAAAGTTGGAAAATATGTAGTTTCTGATGACAGAAAAAATCATAGTCCAAACTTCGACAAGAAACACTCTGGAGTATTCCCTAGAATGTGGAGTAGAGATGGGCGTCATGTAGAGGCTTATAAAAATTGGGCAAACATTAAAAGTAGAAAAGGGAAAAAGCCAAGTTTTGCCGACAATCTTTCTTACTTCTATAAGTATCAAATAAACCACATGTATATCCGATATTTCATGTGGAACTTTGCAGGAAAACAAAATGACAAACAAAGTCATGGTTCTATTACTGATGGACAGTGGCTTACAGGAATTACATTTTTTGATGAATGGAGATTAGGACCACAAGACAACCTACCCACTAATCAAGCAAACAACCCAGGGAGAAACCATTTCTACATGTTGCCTTTTATTCTTGGGATGATTGGTTTATTCTATCATTATAAGAAAAACAATAAAGATGCATGGATAGTTAATCTCTTGTTCATCTTTACAGGACTTGCAATTGTAGTTTACTTAAATCAATACCCTTACCAACCCAGAGAACGAGATTATGCCTTTGTAGGATCTTTCTATGCCTTTGCTATTTGGATTGGCTTAGGAGTACTTGCAATAATTGAAAAACTACGAAAATATGCCCCTGAAAACATTGTAGCTATTACAACAACTGCTGTATGTCTTGCTGCAGTACCAGGAATTATGGCTTCAGAAGGTTGGGACGACCACAACCGTTCTGATAGATATACCGCAAGAGACTTTGCTAAAGCTTATTTAGATTCCTGTGAACCCGATGCAATCTTATTTACTATGGGAGACAACGACACATTCCCACTTTGGTACGTACAAGAAGTTGAAGGCTATAGAACAGATGTGCGTATCGTTAACTTAAGTTTACTAAATACAGACTGGTATATAGACCAAATGAAACGCGATGCCTATGAAGGTGAAGGAGTTCCTTTCTCTATGACGCATAATTTATACAGACAGGGAACTAGAGATGTTGCTGTATTCCAAGATGTAGGTGCTAGTGAACAACGCTGGGAAGTATCTAGAATGAATCAATGGATACAAAGTGATAGAGCCCAAACAAAAGTTAATATGGGGAAAGAGTACGTATTCTTCCCTACTAAAAAACTGAGCATCCCTGTAGATAAGGAAAAAGTCCTTGCAAATGGAACTGTAAAGCCTGAAGACGCAGATCTTATCGTATCTAGTATCGACTGGAATTTGAATGTGAATCAAATGGAAAAAAAGCACATGATGATTTTAGACCTTATAGATGTGAATAAATGGGATAGACCGATATACTTTTCAATTACAATTGGAAATAGCGCACATTCATTCGCATATTTATGGGATTACTTCCAGCTAGATGGATTAGCGTATAGATTTGTACCTATAAAAACTAAATCTGCAGCAGGGAAAATTGGTAGAGTTGAAAGCTCTATTTTATACACCAAGCTTATGGATCAGTTTGAGTATGGCAACATGAATGGTGAGGATGTCTATATGGATGAAACCAATCTAAGGTTGGTGATGAACATTAGGAATAACTTCTCTCGATTAGCAGACCAACTCATAGAAGAAGGAGATACAAGTAAAGCAGTAAATGTTCTGGATAGATGTATTGACTTGATGCCAAACCATAAAGTTGAATACAATTTCTTTATGCTTCCTATTGCAGAGAACTATTATGTTTGTGGACAACAAGAAAAGGCTAGAGAAGTAATAAACACCATGACAGAAATGTTCGATGAAAAACTGTTCTACTATAATCAGTTTGACCAGGATGAAAAGAATAGTGTTAGAAATGACATTCAAAGAACTCTCTCTTTATTTAGCAGTTCTGTAAAACTTGCTTACGCCTATGATGAGGAAGAATTTGCAGATATTCTAGCTAACAGCTTTCAGGAAAAACTTCAAAACTCTGGATTAAGATAAAATCAAAAGCGCTGGAAACAGCGCTTTTTTTATATGAAATACATCTACAAAACACCACAGGTACTCAAATGGTATTATCCTAATTTAATTTGGGATTTTACCACAGCAGAAAAATGTGTGTACTTAACATTTGATGATGGTCCTACAAAAGAATATACCCAATGGATATTAAATCAATTAGAGCGATTTAATGCCAAGGCCACCTTCTTTTGTATTGGAAATAATGTGGAGTCTTGCCCTGATGAATTTCAGTCGATACTTAATAATGGGCATGCCGTAGGAAACCATACTTATAGCCATATGAATGGATGGAATAATAGCCTGCTCTCTTACTTAAGAGATATTAGAAAATGTGATGCTATATTCAAATCAAAACTCTTTAGACCTCCACACGGGAGAATGAGCAACAAACAAAGAGCTGCTTTAACAAAAGACTACAAAGTTATAATGTGGGATGTATTAAGTGGGGACTTTGATAGCAGCTTAAGCGGGGAAAATTGCTATGAAGCTGTTATAGATAGTGTAACAAACGGCTCTATTATCGTTTTCCACGATAGTGAAAAAGCTGCTCCTAGACTTAAAATTGCTTTACCCCTTATCTTAGAAGATTTAATAAATCAAGGTTATAGTTTTAAAGTGATTGATTAAAAAATTCTCAGGCAGGAAACTATTTTGTAATTTTAGATGTCTTAGATTATAGATATTCAATTTAAACTAATTTATTATGAAGCAATTTAAACTTCTCCTTATCATCTTATTTTGTGGTTTCACTTCAATGAACTGTCAATTTTTTGGAACTAAAAAAATTAACGGGAATGGTAAAATAAGTTACGAAACTAGAAGTACCAAAACATACGATTCTATTGAAGTTATAGGTAGTTTGGATGTGGAGCTGATTAGAGGAGAAGAAGGTGTTATTAAAATTGAAGCCGAAGAGAATCTGCTAGAATACATCCAAACACAAGTATCTAGTAGCAGGCTTACTATAAAAGTAAAAAAAGGTTACTCTATCCGCCCATCTATTAGAAAAAGAATAGCAATTACGGTTCCTTTCGATGAGATTAGCGAAGTAATACTTACTGGATCAGGAGATATAGAAAGTACTGATATTATTAAAACAAAACATTTTACTACTGCTCTAACTGGCTCAGGAGACATTAATTTGAATATTCAATCACATAGGCTTACTGTTGACCTTGCAGGTTCAGGAGATTTAAAACTCTACGGCAATACTGATAATTTTGATGTTTCGATAGCTGGAAGTGGAAATGTTTCTGCTTATGAGTTAATAGCAAATATTGCTGAAGTATCTGTAGCAGGCTCTGGAGGTGTTAGATTATACGTTAACGAGAGTCTTAATGCTTCAGTTGCTGGTTCTGGTGATATACGCTACAAAGGAAATCCAATGAATATCGAAAAGAGTATTGTGGGCTCAGGTGAAGTGACTAAACAGTAAATTAGTTTTGGTTATGTCACAATACAAAAGTACTCTTATACCTAGTACCTTTACTTAAACTCCTTCAGTGCTTTTATTAATTGAGCTTTAGGCACTAAACCTGATTGTCTCCACAGCATACTCTCTTCCTTATAAATCATTAATGTAGGAACAGATCGCACATTTAATTTTTGGGCGAGAGTAGGATTTTTATCAATGTCAATTTTAATGATTTTCACATCGTCTCCCATTTCTTTAGCTACCTCTTTTAAAATAGGAGCTACTGTTTTGCAAGGCCCACACCACTCGGCGAAAAAGTCAATCAACACTGGTTTTTTACTTGCAACTATTGTTCTAAAATCTGCCATATCTACTTTATATAATCTTTAATAATATCGAATGCAAATGCACCCATTAGCGCACCATACAAAGTACTGCGCCACCACACCGAAGTAATGGCACATGTTCCTGTAGCACAACCAACAAAACGCCAGTATAAATAACCGCCTAAAGCTCCCATAAGGATTCCAATTATCATCATTTTCTTAGTCCTCAACCAATTTATACCCTGCATCTTTCCACGCATTCAATCCATCTTTAAGGTAAATAATATTTGTAAAGCCTAATTCTTGCTTCAAAACATGAGCTGCTTGCCCACTTCTATTTCCTGTACTACAATAAAACAGCATGCACTTATTTACATCAATAAACCTGAACTTATGTTCAAATTCTGGGCTGTAAAAATCAATAGTTGCCGAGCCGTCTATATGTCCAGATAAATACTCATCTGGCGATCTTACATCAATCAAAAGACATTCCTTACTCTCGACTAGAGAAGCAAATTCACTAACACCGATGGCATTCTCATCATTACTAATACAAGCCGAAAGCAGTACCGTGAAAATTAATACTGATAAATATTTTATTGATTTTGCCTTACCCATTCTACATCTTTTAAATTTACTCTCTGCTCCACATTATTCACCTCTTCTAGGAGATAATTAACCACTTTTACAAGCTCTGCATCATTAATTTTTACTGGCGGCATCAATCCTTGATAGTTTTCTCCATTCACCACAATTGGCTCGGACTGACCAAAAAGAATATTGTGCACAGCCCTTTTAGGGTCCTCAAGGAAATAGTCTGAATTCTTAATTGGAGGGAAAATCCCCTTCACTCCCATCGCATCTTGCTGATGACAAGCAACACAATGTTTAGCATAAATTTCCTTTCCCGATAAATCCTCAGAACTATTCGACTTGTGTAATTGCCTCAAAGAAGGATCTTCGGCATTACCACAAGCGGTAAGAAATAAGGTAAAAAGAATGAGAAAATGTTTCATATAAAAATTAAGATTGGACAAATTTAAGAGGTCTCAATTGATTAGTGTGTGACAAAAGTAACAATGCTCATGAAACTAAAAAAATCCTTCCCGTATATACGAGAAGGATTTTTTTATTCTAAAGTATTCTGAATTCTATTTCAAACTACCACACATATCTTCTGGTTTTACCCAAGCGTCGAATTCTTCAGCAGTTAGGAAACCTAAATTCACTGATTCTTCTTTTAGCGTAGTTCCATTTTGGTGAGCAGTCTTTGCAATTTTTGCAGAGTTTTCGTAACCTATCTTCGTATTCAAGGCTGTTACCAACATCAAAGAATTGTCTAAGTTCTTTTTTAGGTTAGCGTAGTTAGGCTCTATTCCAATTGCACAGTTTTCGGTAAACGAGATACAAGCATCTCCAATTAAACGAGCCGACTGTAAGAAGTTAGCCGCCATAACTGGTTTAAATACATTTAGTTCGTAATGACCTTGTGCACCACCTACAGTAATCGCTACATCGTTACCCATAACCTGAGCGCAGACCATAGTGATTGCCTCACATTGTGTAGGGTTTACTTTACCTGGCATAATTGAAGAGCCTGGCTCATTAGAAGGGATGATCAATTCACCAATTCCTGAACGAGGACCAGAAGCCAATAAACGAATATCGTTACCAATTTTATTTAAAGACACCGCTAACATCTTTAATGCTCCGTGTGTTTCCACAATGGCATCATGTGCAGCTAAAGCTTCGAATTTGTTTTCTGCAGTAATAAACGGAAGACCTGTAAACTCAGCAATTTTTTCCGCTACCAATACATCGTATCCAGCAGGCGTATTAATACCTGTTCCTACAGCAGTACCACCCAAAGCTAATTCTGAAAGGTGCTCTAAAGTAAAGTTCAATAATTTTAAACCGTGGTTTAACTGAGACACATAACCCGAAAATTCTTGACCTAAAGTTAAAGGAGTAGCATCCATCAAGTGAGTTCTACCAATCTTAACCACATCTTTAAATGCTTCCGATTTTGCTTGTAACACATCACGTAATCTTTCCACTCCTGGAATAGTACATTCAACCACCATTTTGTAGGCAGCAATATGCATTCCTGTAGGGAAAGTATCGTTAGACGATTGTGATTTGTTTACATCATCGTTCGGGTGAATAGCCTTAGTTGCATCTGTTAATGACCCACCGTTTATTACGTGAGCTCTATTGGCAATAACTTCATTGGTATTCATATTCGACTGTGTACCCGAACCAGTTTGCCATACTACCAAAGGGAATTCTTCATCGTGCTGACCTGTTAAAATCTCGTCACAAACTTGAGAGATTAAGTCTCTTTTTTCTTCGGCTAAAGCACCCAAAACACAGTTGGCATGAGCTGCTGCTTTTTTAAGGTATGCAAAACCATAAACCACCTCTAAAGGCATACTTGCAGCAGCACCTATCTTAAAGTTATCTCTAGAACGTTGTGTTTGCGCTCCCCAATATTTATCTGCAGGGACTTTTACATCGCCCATAGTATCCTTCTCAATACGGAATTCCATAATATATGTTGTTTTGCTTAATGCTTTATTATTATGTTGCAAAGATAAGAATCGTATCTAATGCAAACGGCTTTTTAAGTCCTTGATTTCTACTTCTAAATCTATTTTGGAATTTAGCTTTAAAGCCAAATCCAAAGTCTTTTTTAAAAACTGCTGATGCGCCTCAGACTCTTCTCTAAAGGCTCGGTGATTGATAGACGAAAACAATTTGTCTAAATCTTTATTAATTAGAAGTGAAGCTGGATTCAATAATGCTATGGAGAATTTCTCCCAAACGTAATCTCTAGCTTCCTCATTGGGGTGCACTCTATCTTTTTCGAAGAATCGATATTCGCGCAATTCGTCGAGGACAATTTCGTAAGCCGGAAAATAATGCACATCCGCAAATGTATTTTGAATAGACTCGCAAGCCAAAATCAAAGCAGATTTAGAAACATTATTCTGATGAATTCCATCACGAATATGGCGAACAGGACTCACCGTTAAGAGTATTTGTATATGAGGATTCTGCTTTTTCAATTCGGTATAAAAAGATTGAAAAACAGTTTGAATTTCGATTGGACTAGAAAGCCCTTTTGTAAAAGTATTCTTTGGCTGTTTATGACAGTTAGCCACTACCATACTAGAGTCAGCTAATTGGTATAAAAAGGCAGTTCCAAAGGTTAAAATTAAAAGCTTGTACTCTTTTAAGTCTTTAGCAACTGAAAGTTGTAAACCTTGAAGCTTCTGCTTTAATTCCTCTTTCGAATTTGCCCAGATAGACGAGTGACAAGAATAGTGAAATACCGCATCCTCTCTTGCGAGAAAAAGCTCTTCATCGATCTCAGAACCTTTTAGAGCATCCGTAAGATTTTGCAATAATGGAATTGGGTGAAACAGTGTTCCGTAGGGATTACTCGTACAAGAAAATTTGTAGTGTAGCAATCTATCTGCCATGTGTTGCGCAAAACAAGAACCCACAGAAAAGACTTTATCGGAATGCGATAAGTCGAAGGTGTATTTGGGAATAGGTACTTGTATCTGCCAGTTCATACTATAGTAATTCTAATACATTTTCTGGAGGACGACCTAAAACAGCTTTATTGTCTTTTACCACAATCGGACGTTCAATCAATTTTGGATTGTCTATCATCGCTTCAACAATCTGCTCATCAGAAAGCTCCTTTCCTTTGTAATTTTCTTTCCAAGCAGCTTCTCCTTTGCGAATCAACTGCATTGGGCTAATTGCCAATTTGCTCAACAAGTCTTTCATCTCGTTAGCAGTTGGAATATTCTCTAAGTACAATACTACTTCTGGCTCTACTCCTTTCTCTTGAATTAAAGCTAAAGTCTGACGACTCTTAGAACAACGTGGATTGTGATATATTTTCATGGTATTTAATAATGATTAGTTAAATTAATGATCAATTAATAATGGCTGTTTCAAGTATAACAATTATGAATCATAAATTATATGATTGGTCATTAAAACTTATTCCTTCTGTCCTTCTTGCATTAAATAGGCTTTTATAAAAGCATTTAAATCGCCATCCATAACCGCTTGAACATTCGAACTTTCGTGAGACGTTCTTAAATCCTTTACCATTTTATAAGGGTGCATAACATAGTTACGTATCTGAGATCCAAACTCAATGGCTTTCTTGTTTCCTTCTACCTTATCTCTTTCCGATTGACGTTTACGCAACTCCAATTCGTATAACTGAGACTTTAGCAATTGCATGGCCTTGGCTTTATTTTCTAATTGCGAACGGGTTTCAGAGTTTTCAATCATAATACCAGTTTCATGGTGACGTAAACGCACAGCCGTTTCCAACTTGTTCACCCCTTGACCTCCTGCTCCACCGGCACGCATAGTTTCCCATGTAATGTCTGAACTCGCAATTACAATATCAATTCCTTCATCAATTAAAGGATAGGTAAATACAGAAGCAAAAGAGGTATGACGCTTATTAGCAGAATCGAATGGTGATAAACGAACCAAACGATGCACACCACTTTCACCTTTCAGGTTTCCGTAGGCAAAATCACCTTCAAACTGTAAGGTACACGATTTTATCCCAGCAGTTTCTGCTTCATGCATATCGAGTTCGCGAACTTTAAAACCGTTCTTCTCACCCCACATAATATACATACGCATCAGCATATAAGCCCAATCTTGACTCTCTGTACCTCCAGCACCAGAATTAATAGATAGAATGGCTGGCATATTGTCCTCTTCTTTAGACAACATGTTTTTGAATTCTAACTCTTCGATGGCTTTTATAGTAACCACATCTTGAGTCATCACTTCCTCTTCAGAAGCTTCACCTTCTTTATGAAAATCAAAAATCACATCTAAATCTGCAATGGCAGCTTCTACTACTTCATAAGCATCCACCCAAATTTTCTTGGCGCGGATATTCTTCAAAACTACTTCAGCTTGCTTGGGGTCGTCCCAAAAATTGGGGTCGTGTGTCAAACCTTGCTCATCTTCAATGAGCATTTGTTTTTTCTCTATATCTAAATAGCCATAAAGCGCTTTCAATCGCTCTTCGTAGGCTTTTATGTGATCGGCATTTATCATAGAGCAAATATAGTATTTGGTTGTTGGTATTTGGTTGTTTGCAGTTGGTTATTCCTGATTGGAAAATTACTAAGAACCAATATCAAACAACGATCAACCATTCTCATCCATCGCCATACGAATCAAATCAAACTCAAAACCACGAGAGGCCATATAGCGAATGAGTTTAGCTTTGCGTTTATAAGGATGTGTTTCCTTTTCTAGATCACTTTTCTTCTGGAGTACTTCTTTTAACGTTTCGTAATACGCATCTCCGTCAATTTCCTCCATGGCAAATTCGATACACTTAGCATAGATTTCACGCTTTTTCAACTCTATACGAATCTTTATCCTACCCCATTTCTTAATGCGAAATTTACCTCGAGCAAAACTTCTCGCATAGCGTTCCTCATTCAAAAAATTATGCTGCATTAACTCAGCCAAAAGCATATCTACTGCATCTGGAATTAAGCCCCAAGACTTTAATTTCTTGGTTACTTCCTGATGGCAGCGCTCTTGGTAAGCACAGTAGGCTTGAATCTTTCCTTTAGCTAGTTGTAAGTCGTAGACTTTCACTGGGTTTGAAGATTAAAGATTGAAAGTTAAAAATTGAAGATTGAATTTAAAGATTATACTCCTAAATTTTCAACATTTAATTTTAAACTTTTAACTAAAAAAAGCCACCCGAATGGGTGGCTTTTTGTTATAGTGATACTTCATCATCATTCTTATCGAACATAGCGTACTGCATTAGGTGGTACGCATAGATAGGGCGAACTTTTACCCATTTCTTATATTTCCAAAACCACTTCATTCGTCTAGAGAATAGACCTCTGCTTAAATAAGCAGCGATGAATGGGTGGGCACAAATGGTGATTTTCTTTTGATTATCAACCGTAAGTGCATGATTCAATTTATCTTCAATTTCATCTACTATCAACACCGTAGCTTCTACTTCACCTTTACCTTTGCAGGCAGGGCAATCTTCTACAGTTTTGATATTCATTTCAGGACGCACGCGCTGGCGTGTAATTTCAATCAGTCCGAAGCGGCTTGGAGGAAGAATCTTGTGCTTGGCACGATCTTCCTTCATAAATTCTTTTAATGACTCAAACAGTTTCTTTCTGTTTTCGGCAGTATGCATGTCGATAAAATCGACTACAATAATTCCACCCATATCACGAAGTCTAAGCTGACGGGCAACTTCTTGCGCCGAGGCTAAATTTACTTCAAGGGCATTTGCTTCTTGACTATCTGAATTATTAGTCCTGTTACCGGAGTTTACATCAATTACGTGTAAAGCTTCGGTATGCTCAATAATAAGGTAAGCACCTTTTTTCATTGATACCGAACGACCAAAAGAAGATTTGATCTGACGTTCGATATTATAATGTTCGAAAATGGTGTCTGTACCTTTGTGCAACTTTAATATCTTCTCCTTGTCGGGAGCGATAGTTTGCAGATAACGAGATACTTCGTCGTATAGTTCTTGACTATCGACAATGATGCTGTTAAAGCTATCGTTAAGAATATCGCGAAGAATGGCAGAAACTCTACCTAGTTCTCCTAATATCTTTTCTGGGGCTTTCGCTTTTTGAAGTTTCTTATAAATCGTCTTCCACTTCGTAAGCATATTGGTAAGATCAGAATCTAACTCAGCTACTTTTTTCCCCTGCGCTACGGTACGAATAATTACACCGAATCCTTTGGGTTTAATACTCTGAATTAAACGCTTTAATCTATCCTTTTCTGCCGGATCTTTTATCTTTTGAGATACTGAAACACGGTCAGAAAAAGGCACCAATACTAAGAATCTTCCCGCTATAGATAGCTCTGAGCTTATTCTCGGTCCTTTGGTAGAAATCGGTTCTTTGGTAACTTGTACCAACACGTTTTGTTTGCTGGTAAGCACCGAATCAATGATTCCACCTTTTGGGATATCTTTTTCTAATGTAAAATCTGTCAGAGACCATTTGTTTTGACGACCCGATATGGTTTGTCTGACATATTTATTCAAAGAACGTACTTGGGGTCCTAAGTCGTGGTAATGTAAGAAACCATCTTTCTCGTAACCTACGTCTACAAAAGAGGCGTTAAGTCCTGGAACAACTTTTCTAGCTTTACCTAAATAGATATCACCTACTGCAAAACTGTTATCACTCTTTTCATTGTGGAGTTCTATTAGCTTCCCTTCTCTGAGTAGTGCTATGACTACGCCAGTCTCGGAAGACTTAATAATTAACTCATTCACTTAGTAAAAAATGTTTTAATGCTTTAGGTTAATTACACAAAGCACGAAAAGCACCCCTTTAAAAGGGTGCTAGCTATGTGTTCAATTAATAAGTATCACTTCTTCTTCTTGTGACGGTTTTTTCTTAGACGTTTCTTACGCTTGTGCGTAGCCATCTTATGTCTTTTTCTTTTCTTTCCACTTGGCATAGTGTAGTCGTTTAATACGTTAATACTATTTTAATTTCTCTAACATCACCTCAGCTCTTTGCTGTAAATCACCTTCAGATTTCTCAATCAAAGTTGACAATACATTTTGAGCGCCAGATGTATCTTGTAAAGCTGCATAACTCACGGCCATCTGCATATAAGCATTTAACCTTTGAGCATCCAGACTAATTACCTTTTCAAAACGAACAACAGCTTTTTCATACTGACCAGATTGCATAGAGAATAATCCCATATTCCATTGCAAGTCTGCATTATCAGGGTATTTATCCGCTAAAGCTCGCATTTGTAGAATCCCTTTCATTTGGGCTTCTGGGCTTTCGCCATTTTGAATATTCGATAAAGCCTCTTGAATTTGCTCTGTCAATGAAGACTTAGCACTTTTCATATTACCTTTAGGTCGTATCGAACTTGTATAGATATACAAAGCTAATACTAAACCCATAATAATTGCTATAAGAGGACTTCTTTTCATCGATATATTACTTAACTTCTACGTTAGTCTTTACACCTTCCATAAACACCTTCGCTGGTTTGAAAGATGGAATGTTGTGTGCTGGAATAATAATCGTAGTATTCTTAGAAATATTTCTACCAGTTTTCTCTGCTCTTTCTTTAATCACGAAAGATCCAAAACCTCTTAAATAAACATTCTCACCCTCTTCTAAAGCCGTTTTCACTTCTTCCATGAAGGCTTCAACTGTTGTTTGAACATCAACCTTCTCTAAACCTGTCTTCTCAGCAATCTCAGCTACGATATCCGCTTTAGTCATTTTCTTTTGTCTTTAAAAAGCTATTTATAAATGTTTTCCCCTTAAATTTGGGGTGGCAAATATAGTTTTTTTCGTTTCAATTTGAAAAGATATTAAACTTTATTTTAAGCCTCTAATAATCTCATTCACATAATATTAAGCGTGAAATTTTCTAGTCACATACTCCGATGGTATCACAAAGAACATCGAAATCTTCCGTGGAGAGCTTCAAAAGAGCCTTATAAGGTCTGGCTCTCAGAAATTATACTCCAACAAACACGAGTATCTCAGGGTTTAGATTACTATACTAAATTCACCTCTACTTTCCCTACGATTAAAGACTTGGCTTTAGCTGATGAGCAGCAAATTTTAAAACTCTGGCAAGGATTAGGCTACTACTCTAGAGCTCGGAATTTACACGCCACAGCCAAGCATATCCACTTTGAATTAAAAGACAAATTCCCAAATAATTATAATGATTTGTTAAAACTCAAAGGAGTCGGACCCTACACTGCTTCAGCAATAAGCTCGATTTGTTTTAATGAAAAAAAAGCTGCTGTTGACGGCAATGTATACAGAGTTCTCGCTAGAGCATTCAATATAAGCACTACAATAAACAGCACATTAGGCATAAAGGAATTTCAATTGCTCGCCGACTCTCTAATTAGCGAAAAAGAGCCTGGAGACTACAACCAAGGGCTAATGGAATTAGGTGCAACAGTCTGTATGCCAAAAAAGGTGGATTGCTGCAACTGCCCACTAAACTCATTGTGTTTAGCAAAACACAAAAACACCATCAATCTACTCCCTATAAAAGAGAAGAAAATAGGGATTAAAGAACGCCACTTGAATTACTTCTTCATTGAGTACAAAAGCCATTTTTTAATGAATAAAAGAGAAGGGAAAGGTATTTGGCAAAACCTATATGACTTCCCTCTAGAAGAATTAAACACTGCAAAGGAAGATTGTATAACAAACTACAAACCCATTAAAGAACTCTTAGGAAACAAGACCTTTACGGTTGAAAAAAGGCGCGTTTACAAACACAAATTGAGCCACCAAAACTTAAACATCACTATACACCACATTAGCACCAAACACGAACCCCAATCAAACAACTACTCAAAGGTAAATCGAGCGGAAGCACTTGAACTCCCAGTACCAAAACCTATTGAGAAGTTTTTTACAGAGCTATTTGATGAGCATCCGCTTGATAAAGAGCTTTAATTTTATTAAGTTTGATACAATGCAATATGCATAGTATTCAATATATTTATTAACTTAATTTATTATTATGGCAGCTTCATTAAACAAAGTTATTTTAATGGGAAATTTGGGTAAAGACCCAGAAACAAGAACGCTAGAAAGCGGAACAGTAATGTGTCGTTTCTCTATCGCTACCACCGAAACGTACAAAAATCGGCAAAGTGGAGAAAAAACAAGTCACACTGAGTGGCACAATGTAGTATTATGGAGAGGCTTAGCTGAAGTGGCTGACAAATACCTTCATAAGGGCGACAAAGTACTGATTGAAGGACGTATTAGAACACGATCTTGGGAAGACAAAGAAAGCGGACAAATGCGTTACAGTACCGAAATTCTTGCAGATCAAATGCAAATGATGGGCTCGAATAAAAAAGCTGAGAACACAGAAGATGCTAATTTAACCCAAGAACCTAACACAGAATCTTTTGTTGAAGAATCGCCAACAACTACGGAAGAAAACCTTCCGTTTTAAGTTTAACTAAAAAACCAAACTTTGGACCCTGAACCCTTAGTAAACATAAATACAGTATCATTTATTAATCCATTAGAAGCTGACACAATAGCTTCATTAATGATACTGGTAGGATTACTAGCTACTTCAGCCCTAATCTCAGGCGCTGAAGTAGCTTTTTTTGCTATCAAACCTCAAGAGCTAAATGAGCTCAAAAAACAGAAATCTCGCAAAGCCAAACTCATTGAACGGTTTCTACTAAAACCCAAAGAACTACTTGCAACGATACTTATAGCAAACAATTTTGTGAATGTGGGGATCATCATATTAGCAACCTATACTTCGGCAGCTCTTTTCAACTTTCAAGGAGTTGAATGGCTACAATTTCTAGTTCAAGTTATCATTATTACTTTTTTATTACTTCTCTTCGGAGAAGTTCTGCCAAAGGTATACGCCAATAACAATGCTGTATCCTTTGCAAGATTTATGGCTATCCCACTAGCATTTTTAGAAAAAGCTTTTAAACCCATTAGCATCTTACTTGTTGCAAGCACACGAATTATTGACCGCAGAGCCAACAATAAAGGACACGACCTTTCGGTTGATGATTTATCTAACGCCCTCGAACTTACTAGCGAAGCACACGAAGATAAAGATGAAAAGAAAATATTGCAGGGAATCGTGAAATTTGGAAATACGGATGTAAAACAAATTATGCGTTCTCGAATTGATGTTACTGCCCTAGACCACAAAAACTCTTACAGCCAAGTATTAAAAACCATTAAAAAAACAGGCTTTTCTAGAATCCCTATCTACGAAGAATCCTTCGACAACATTAAAGGCGTTTTATACATAAAAGACTTACTACCCTACTTAAATGTAGAACCAGAATTTAACTGGAACTCCTTACTGAGGGAAGTATTTTTTGTTCCAGAAAACAAAAAAATCGATGACCTGCTCAAAGAATTTCAAGAAAAGAAAATCCACCTAGCGATTGTTGTTGATGAATACGGAGGGACTTCTGGAATTGTAACTCTAGAAGACATCATCGAAGAGATTGTAGGAGATATAAGTGATGAGTTTGACGATGATGATTTGGTTTACTCTAAACTCGATAACAACAATTATGTGTTTGAAGGAAAAACACCCCTCAACGACTTTTACCGAATTCTAAATATCGAAGGAGAAGAGTTTGAAGAAAGTAAAGGTGAATCAGATAGTCTTGCAGGATTTATACTCGAAATTACAGGCAGTATCCCGAGTAAAGGCGATCAAATTTCTTTTAAAAACTACAATTTTATTATTGAAGGAGTTAATAAAAGAAGAGTCACAAGAATAAAAGTTACTTTCGCAGCTTAGAAGAAAAAATTGATGAAGATTAAATTTCTAATTATTTACTTAGTCGTAATATTGAGCTCTTGCTCAGAAGACTACAGCCCTAAACCATTGGGATACTTTCGTATTGATTTAGCAGAAAACGAATATGAAATGTTTGAAAGTAATTGTTCCTATGAGTTTTCCCTTTCTACAAATGCACAAATCATAAATGGAAAAAAAGAGTGTTGGTATAATATTTATTACCCAAATCACGATGCTACTATATATTTGACCTATAAAATGCTAGACGCTAATCTTGCATCTATTATTGAAGAAAGTCATAAACTAGCTTACGACCACGCGATAAAATCTGATGGTATTATAGAGAAAGTTTATATCAATAAAGAGAACAGCGTTTATGGAGTTCTCTATGATATTCACGGAAATAGCGCTTCTAACCTTCAGTTTTTTGCAACCGACAGTACCGATCATTTTTTAAGAGGATCGCTTTATTTCAACTCCATTCCGAATGCAGATTCACTTCAACCCGTTAAAGAATACATTAAGGAAGATTTACAAATTTTAATAGAAAGCCTGAACTGGAATTAAGAGTCTAAACTGACCTGAGACCGCTGCTTTTTAATTTGAAAAAATAAAGCTATTTGAAGTACAAATAACACACATGCAGCAACCATATGAATAGGCTGCATCAATGCCATCATATCCATATAACTTAGCACTACACCCGAGAATACTTCTACCAAGATTACCCCCAAAATATACTTAGGCAAAGTATACCCAAGACTGAATTTGTAGTTTCGGATAAATAGTAAACCATTTACGACAACCAAGACAATAGCAAAGGAACGATGAACCTTAAAGGTATTACCTACCAAGCCAAGCCACAATTCCCTTTGCCCATAATCGAAACTAGAAGAAACTTCATCAATTAATTGTCGCACTTGTGTTCCTAAAGCAATTTGGATAATGCTTAAAACTAAAGCGGCAACTAACAATTTGCGTATAACTGGGTCATATCTCAAGGTCTCCATCTTTTTCTCTGAGGGTAACTCAGAAATAAGGTATACCATTAGAGCTACAATCAGTAGCGCCATTAACATATGAATAGTGATTTGAACAGGCTGAAGCACAGAATAAACCACTGTTGCTCCAAGCCAACCCTGAAAGCCCATTAAAAAAACAACGAGGGCACTTAAGGACACAATATTTCTATGCGTCTTCCAATACCTAAAGGACATGAAAAGCATGATAAAAGTAAATCCGCCCGAAACAGCGCCAATCAATCTATTCACATACTCAGTCCAGGTATGTGCAGGATTAAAACTTGCATAATCGTGTTTCGTATATAAAGTCCAGTTATTCTGATTGTAACTGTCGGCACTTACAAAATTAGTGTTTGCAGACCATAATTGCTCTTCAAAAATAATCATTTGCCCTTCAGAGAAAGTCTTTCCAGAATCCCACTCTATTTGATCAATACTTGTTGGTGGTATAACCAAACCAAAACACTTAGGCCAATCCGGACAGCCCATTCCAGAACCCGTCATCCGAACAACAGCTCCAGCAACAATGATTAAAAAAATACTTACGAGAGTAAGTTTTGCAAAACGCTCAAAAGACATACACTTCTAAATTTTATTAGCTGGACAAATATACTAAGCTAAAACCAATAATTGTTTGCCAATTATCGAGAGTATAAAACAAAAAAATCCCCTTCGAGAATTCGAAGAGGATTTTATATTTTAATTACTAGAATTACTTAGCGCAACACGGCTTCGCACATTCAGTAGCACATGTTTTTGCATCTGCTTTTGCGCAACAAGGTTTTGTACAATCTGCACCACAACTCTTTTCTACTTTCTTAGAAGCACAACAAGATTTCTTTGAAGACTTATCGCATTTTGCTTTATCAGCATCAGAACAAGATTTCTTTGAAGACTTATCACATTTTGCTTTATCAGCATCAGAACAAGACTTCTTTTCAGCTTCACATTTAGCTTTTTGTTCAGCAGAACAAGCTTTTTTCTTCGAAGCGCAACACGAAGTTTTCGCTTTAGCACAACAAGGCTTAGTACATTCTGCACCACATTTTGTAGCCGCAAGCACAGAAGCTTTAAATGCACCCTTTCTGTAGTTGTTTACAAAATCAACTATAGCTGTCTCAGAAGTTAATGATGTATTGTAAGTTAAAGTAGCCTTCGCATCTTCAAAGTTTACTGTTGCAGCATCTACACCTGCTAAGTTGTTTAACTCTACTTCTATAGCACGAGCACAACCCATAGCACAGGTCATTCCTTCGATGCTCATAGACATCTCAGAACTTTTTACTACTTCCTGACTTACTTCCTTCGACTGCGCTGTAGTTTCTGAACATGAAGCAATAGAAAACACTACTGCCAATGCTGCAAAACCAAATTTCATCAATTTATTCATCACTGTTGTTTTTTAGTTTAGTGTTGCGAATGTACAAAATCTCATCAATAAATGGTCTAAAAGAGTACCTTTGCCGCCGCAATTAACAGCACTTTAACTAAATTTAACCGATGCTTAAAAAAATAGACACCCCTTTGGGGCACTGGACTTTACTCCTAATCCTATCAACCGTTTGGGGAAGTTCTTTTATCCTAATGAAAAGGGGCTTAGACGCTTTTAGCTTTGAACAAGTTGCAGCATTAAGGCTTTTTTTAGCATTCATCTTCTTAGCTATTCTCGGTAGGAAATTCTACACAGCCATACCAAAAGATAAATTGTGGCCTTTATTCTTAACCGGGATTATAGGTAACGGTATCCCTGCCTTTCTTTTTACAAAATCTGAAACTTTTTTAGAATCAGGTATCGTTGGAATCTTAAATGTACTAACCCCACTATTTACACTATTTATAGGTTTATTCTTTTTTAAGATGAAAGTTAAACTTGTAAACTACATAGGTATAGTGATTGGGCTTGTGGGAACCATCTACCTCCTTTTACCTGATACCCAAGAACTCAATGAAAAAGTGCTACTATATAGTTTAATGGTTATTGGAGCAACTGTTTGTTATGGACTGAGTACACATATCATTAAATCCCATCTACACGATCTTTCCTCTGTACAAGTAACAACCCTAGCATTTACTTTTATTGGCCCTTGGGCAGGAGTCTACCTTTTTAGCGGTAATTTCATTGAAGTGATGCAAACACACCCTAAAGCTTGGGCAAGCTTAGGCTACACGGCTATCTTAGCAATCATAGGATCTGCAATTTGTGTAATCATCTTTAATAAATTAATAAAAATGACAGGAGCATTATTTGCCACTTCCTGTACTTACATCATTCCAATAGTGGCCATATTATGGGGGCTTATTGATAATGAGACGATTACACCACACCATATAGGCGGATTTTTGATTATTCTAGCTGGTGTTTATCTCGTCAACAAAAGAAACTAATCTCTTTTGCCAGTTCAGGATAATTATGTAATTTTGCAGACCGAATAAGTATTTTAATTAACCAATACATAGCAGATGTACGCAATTGTAGAGATAGCAGGGCATCAATACAAAGTTGAAAAAGATCAACGTATCTTTGTCAACCGTCTAGAAGGAGAAGAAGGATCGAAAATTACTTTCGATAAAGTTCTTTTAATTGAAGATGGTGGTAAAGTAACAGTTGGCGCCCCAGCTATAAAAGGTGCAAAAGTCTCAGCCAAAATTGAGAGCCACCTGAAAGGAGACAAAGTAATTGTCTTCAAGAAGAAAAGAAGAAAAGGCTATACAGTGAAAAATGGTCACCGTCAGTATCTAACATCGATCACTATCGGAACTATCACTAAAAAGGCAGCAGCTAAAAAAGCGGCTCCTAAAGCTGAAACGGCAGAAGCCTAATTAATTAACCTAAAAAATTTGAACCATGGCTCATAAGAAAGGTGTCGGTAGTTCCAAAAACGGTCGTGAATCGGAATCGAAACGACTAGGAATCAAGATTTTCGGTGGTCAATTAGCTGTAGCTGGTAACATCATCGTAAGACAAAGAGGTACAACACACAATCCAGGTGAAAACGTAGGTATGGGGAAAGACCATACGCTATTCGCTTTATGTGATGGAAGTATCCAATTCAAGAAAAAGAGAAATAATAGATCTTATGTAAGCGTTGTTCCCTTCGCTGAGTAATTTCTACTCTCAACTATATCAAAAGGCTGTTTCGAAAGAAATGGCCTTTTTTTTTGTTTTCGTAGAATTGTAGAAAGGTAATAAGTGTTGGGTGAAGGAGCAACAAGCAAGCTTGTTTACCTTTTCGATAGGCGAAGCGGCACTTATTACGGTAGTGGAGGGCCTTACATGCAATTCAAGAAGATAAAATGAAGATCTGATTTTTTCGTTCTTTTGCATCAAGGCAAAAGGACAATAGAAAATAGTGGTAAACAGCCTAGCAGAAAAAACTGCAATAGATATTGTGCAAAAAAATAATTAATACCACCCGAAAGTCAGTAGATTGACCATATCGTTCTAAATCACATTCAGAAAGACCTAGAATAAAAACTTTAAGCTCAGCTAGGACTGTTTTTCCTAGTAAAATCTTATTTTTGTTAGCTTAAATACAAGCACATGTTACAAGTAGCATATATCAGAGAACACAAGGAAGAAGTAATCCAAAAACTGGCTATAAAAAACTTCGATGCGAAAGACATCATTGAAGAACTTATTGCCTTGGACGAAAAGAGACGTAAGACTCAAGCTGAGAATGATGAAACATTAGCAGAATCCAACAAGCTATCCAAAGAAATTGGGATGCTTTATAAGTCTGGTAATATTGACGAAGCCAATGCTAAAAAAGCAGAAACGGCTGACTTGAAAGAGAAGTCGAAGCAATTAGGTCAAACCCTTTCTGACACTCAAGATGCGCTACATGAAAAATTGGTGCAAATACCAAACATCCCACACGAATCTGTACCTGCAGGGAACTCTGAAGAAGACAATAAAGTTATCAGTCAAGAAGGCGAAATTCCAAATTTAGGGGACAATGCTAAACCTCACTGGGAATTAGTTGCAGAGAAAAACATCATCGATTTTGAATTAGGAGTGAAAATTACGGGTGCTGGTTTTCCAGTTTACCGTGGTAAAGGAGCAAGATTACAACGCGCATTAATCAACTACTTCCTAGATAAGAATACTGAGGCGGGTTATGAAGAAATTATGCCACCGCATTTGGTAAATGAAGCCTCAGGTTTTGGTACTGGACAATTACCAGACAAAGAAGGACAGATGTATCATGCTACAGAAGACAATCTGTACTTAATTCCTACTGCCGAAGTACCCATAACAAATATCTTTAGAGATGTAATTGTAAAAAAAGAAGACTTACCTATAAAATGTACCGCCTACACACCATGTTTCCGTAGAGAAGCTGGATCTTATGGTAAAGATGTTAGAGGTCTTAACCGATTACACCAATTCGACAAAGTAGAGATAGTACAAATTCAACATCCCGATGAATCTTATAAGACTTTAGACGCAATGGTGGAACACGTAGCCAACATATTACGTGAGCTCGGTTTACCCTTTAGAATACTTCAGTTATGTGGGGGAGACATCAGTTTTACCTCTGCCCTAACATTCGATTTTGAGGTTTACTCGACCGCACAAGAAAAGTGGCTTGAAGTGAGTTCCGTTTCTAATTTCGAAAGCTACCAATCAAATCGATTGAAACTTCGCTTTAAGGATGAAGACAAAAAGACTAAACTTTGTCATAGTTTAAATGGCTCTTCATTAGCCTTACCTAGGATTATGGCAGCCTTAATAGAGAATTATCAAGATGCTGATGGAATCAATATTCCTGAAGTACTTATTCCTTATTGCGGATTCGATAAAATCTAATAAATAACCGTAGCTTAGGTTTCGGGTTTTTTATGATGAACAAAAATATTTTCTACATAATATTGAGTCTAATATTAATCTCTTCATGTCAAGAAATTAATATTAATAAAGAAGTCCACAATACCTCGCTTTTAGACTCAGTCCTTGTATACCAACAAGAACTGATCGAAAAAATTGACAGCCTAAAAGTTAACTCTTGTATTGCACAATCTTCACAACGCATAAAGCAGTTTGAGAGCCCAAGACTAAATACTTTTCAGAAACAATGGCTGCATCCTGAAAAAATAGCCTACCAGCATATTTCTGAAAATCTAAAAGTGCTCAAACCAATCGTAGATTCGATACAGAAAGAATTTAATTACACACAAGATCAAATCCAAACACTTAAAGAAGATCTAATTCATAGACATCTTAGTAAAGAAACATTTAAGCAGTACTTTATAGATGAACAAAAAGCCTTGGCTGAACTAGGCGCTCACACCAAAAAATTACATACCATTTACAGCTATAATTGTTTAGCATTTGATTCACTAGAATTCAAACTTCAAGGAATAATCACTCAGTTAGATGCTCTTCAGAATGAATATATCGAAAGCCATGAAAACTAAACTATCTTTGCTTTTCATCAGTCTTTGGTTTCCTTTTTTAGCTCTAGCACAAAAGGATAACAATGCATTACTTGCCAATCAATTTTTAAAATCTGGAAATTTCACCAAGGCGAGTCAGCTCTACAGTAATCTTTACAACACGCACAAATCCACTAATTATTATCAAGGCTTATTAAATTGCTATTTAGCATTAAACAATATCCAGGAAGCTGAAAAACTCGTAAAAAAACACAGTAAAAAATATTCAAAAAACAGCTCTGTACTGGTAGACTACGGCCACATTCTAATCCTAAAAGGAGAAGAAAAAAAAGCACAAAAAAAGTTTGACCAAGTATTTGAACAACTAGAAATTAATAAGCAATTTGTAGGGATTACCGCCAACAAACTCACCAAGTATCAATACCTAGAAATGGCTATTAAAGCCTATGAGATAGGCCTTAGGAATCCATCAAAAGGATCTTTCAGATTTCAAATGGCGCGTATTTATGGGCAGCTTGGAGATATTGAAATGATGTATGAAAATTATTTAACGCTCATCATAACCAATAAAGCCTATCTCCAAAGTGTGAAAACAACCTTGGGGAGAACGGTAAATAATGACCCAGAAAACGAAAACAATCAACTCTTAAAAGCTTTACTGCTCAAAAATGTTCAGCAGTATAATGACGAAAATATTAACGACCTATTGATCTGGTTGTTTATTCAAGAAAAAAACTTTGAGGCCGCATTCGACCAAGAAAAAGCATTAGACCAAAGGCTCGGATTAGACCAAAAAAAGGTGTTCGAATTAGCCTCTATCTGCCGTAAAAACAAAGCATTCACTACCGCCCTCAATTGCTATAATTACATAGTAGAATTAGGGACTTTATCTACTTACTATTTAGACGCACAACTTGCAATACACCAAGTGCAAAAAGAAGCTTTGGAATCCTCTATAGAAACTCAGCCACAAGATTGGTTAGATTTAGAAGCTGACTTTATAAAAGGCCTTAACAAACTGGGGAGAACAAGTTATACCATTCTTTTATTAAGAGATTTAGCGCAAATTCAAGCTTTCCAAATTCATAATATAGACAAAGCCTCAATCAGTATTCAGGAGGCTTTAAGTATTACAACAGCTAGCTCCGAAGATCTTGCCGAATGTAAACTTGTATATGCAGACATCCTACTCTTACAAAATGAGATTTGGGATGCTATCATCTATTATTCTCAAGTAGATAAGGCCTTTAAACATGATTTACTTGGACACGAAGCTAAATTTAGAAGAGCAAAGATTTCATATTATCAAGGCGATTTCGATTGGGCACAAGCTCAATTAGATGTATTAAAAAAATCTACATCAAAACTTATTGCAAATAACGCAATGGAATTATCGCTCTTAATTCAAGACAATTTAAATTTAGACACAACTACTGTCACCATGGAAATTTTCTCTCGTGCTGATTTATTAATCTATCAGAATAAACTAAATGAAGCCTATAACACCTTAGACAGTATCGTGATTGATTACCAAGACCATAGCCTTGTTGATGAGGTGCTTTACAAGCAACATCAAATAAAAATAGCTCAAGGTGAAATTGAAGATGCCAGTGAAATCTTAGATCAAATCATTAACTTCTTTTCTTTCGATATATTAGCTGATGATGCTAAATTTGCACAAGCTCAATTACAAGAGAGCTACTTTAAGAATACTGAAAGAGCAACTGAACTCTATCAAGATATTATGACAAACCATCAAGATAGCTTTTACCTCTCGGAATCGAGAAAACGCTATAGAGTTTTAAGACAAGAATAAGTATGATTATTTATAACGTAACCGTAAACATTGAAGAATCTGCTGAACAAGAATGGCTCAGCTGGATGAAAGAAATACATATTCCTGAAGTGATGAAAACAGGGCTGTTTGAATCGGCTAAAATGGCAAAAGTTTTGGTGGAAGAACAAATGGGTGGAAAAACATATTCTATTCAGTATTCTTGCACTAGCCATGCTAAACTAGATGAATATCAAGCTAAGTATGCACAAAAATTACAGCAAGAACACACGAAAAAATATCAAGGTAAATTTGTTGCCTTTCGCACTTTATTAGAAGTAATTAGTGAATTCTAGGATGAAAAAAGTAAGAGCTAAAAAACACTTAGGACAGCATTTCCTTAAAGACCTTTCGATTGCTAGAGCTATAGTTGATGGCTTGAGTTATGAAGGCTATGAAGATGTAATTGAAGTTGGCCCAGGTATGGGAGTATTAACACAATACCTCTTGAAAAAAGAGTTCACCACTCATGTAATCGAGCTTGATCGTGAATCTGTGACTTACTTACAGGCTGAATTCCCTCAATTGAGCCCAAGGATTTATTCGACAGACTTTTTACAGCTAGACTTAAGTACACTTACACGGAATCAATTCGCCTTAATTGGTAATTTTCCATACAATATCTCTTCACAAATTCTTTTTAAAGCACTCGACTATAAAGATAAAATTCCAGAGGTAGTAGGGATGTTTCAGAAAGAAGTGGCAGAGCGTGTTGCCAGTGGCCCAGGAAGTAAAAAATACGGTATTATTTCGGTTTTACTACAGGCTTACTATGACATTGAATACTTATTTACCGTGAGCGAAGACGTTTTCGACCCACCACCAAAGGTGAAATCAGGTGTAATACGCTTGCGAAGAAACAATAAAGAAAAACTAGATTGTAACGAGAAGTTTTTCAAACGAGTGGTTAAACAATCGTTTAGTCAACGTAGAAAAACTTTGCGCAACTCCCTTAAGCCTCTTATTGGTAAAAGTGGCTTCGATGACCCTTTACTTACCCAACGTGCAGAAAGATTATCAGTTGAAGATTTTGTGTACCTTACAAATCTGCTTGAAAAAATTCAACCATGAAATTTGAATTAACGAAACACTTTCTTAACGACATTATACAGAAACTTGATCGCCAAGAATTTGAATTGGTAAAAATCAAGTTATCAGAATTACATAATGTTGACATTGCTGAGCTTATTGAAGAGCTCGACGATGAACATGGGAAAATTTTGTTCGAGCTTTTCGAAGATGAAGATTCTGCAGAGATTCTAATTGAGCTAGATGACGATAGTCGCGAAACCGTATTAGAAGACCTTTCCTCACAAGAAATTGCAGAAGAGCTAATCGAGAATCTCGACTCTGATGATGCGGCAGACATTATTGGTGATTTGTCTTCCACAAAGAAGGAAGAAGTTCTTTCTCACATAGAAGATATTGAACATGCCAGCGATATTGTAGACCTCCTATCCTACCCTGAAAATACTGCAGGTGGTTTAATGGCAAAAGAGCTTATACATGTTAATGAGAAATGGTCGGTATTGCGCTGTGTACGCGAAATGCGTAAACAAGCCGAAGAAGTAGATAAGGTATACACCATATATGTAGTAGATGATAACGAAGTCTTATTAGGAACTTTATCACTTAAGAAACTACTACTTACCTCCGAAAAGACCTTCATTAAAAATGTATACAACGAGAAAGTAATTTCTGTAAAAGCCAATTCCGACGATGAAGAAGTGGCAAATATTATGGATAAATACGACCTTATTGTCCTTCCAGTTGTAGACGATTTAAATCGATTAATTGGGAGAATCACTATTGATGATGTAGTCGATGTGATGAAAGAGGAAGCGATGGAAGATTATAACAAAGCTTCAGGTATTTCAGAACAAATCGACTCCTCTGACAGTATCCCTACACTAACACGAGCTCGTTTACCATGGTTACTCATAGGCTTATTAGGAGGTATTATGGGCGCTCAGGTAATAGGAATTTTTGACATTCAAAACAATATAGAATTAGCTCTATTTACACCACTTATTGCAGCCATGGGAGGTAATGTTGGTGTGCAATCAGCTGCGATTATTGTTCAGGGTTTAGCTAGCAATAGCCTTGGTATGGACACCTTAAGTCAAAGACTTTTAAAAGAATTAGGAGTTGCGCTTTTAAATGGAGTAATTTGTTCTGCTATAGTTATGGGAATCACCTTTCTTTTAGGCTACCCAAGCTCAATTTATTTCACTGTAAGTATCTCTATTATGGCAGTGATTATTTTTGCAGCCCTCTTTGGCACCTTTGTTCCCCTCGCATTAGATAAATACAAGATCGATCCTGCCCTAGCTACAGGTCCATTTATTACGACAGTAAATGATGTACTCGGTTTGTTTATCTACTTTATGATTGGGAAACTATTTTTAGACATATAATGAAAGTACTTTTTATCGACAGTGTACATCCTACTTTAGAGGAACGTCTCATAGAGATGGGCTTTAAATGTGAACACGACTACGAATCTTCTAAAGAAGTCCTTAGACAAAAACTCTCCAACTATGTTGGCTTAGTACTGAGATCAAGAATCCCTGTAGACAAGGGACTTCTTAATGCAGCAACGAAACTTAAATTTATTGCTCGCTCTGGGGCTGGTTTAGAAAACATCGATTGTAAAGAAGCAGTGAAAAAAGGGATTCACCTCTTCTCAGCTCCAGAAGGAAATAGACAAGCAGTAGGTGAACACACCATAGGTCTGATTCTAAGTTTATTTAATAAAATATCTTTAGGAGATAAGGAAATTCGTTTTGGTAAATGGAATCGAGAGTCTAATAGAGGTATAGAATTAGCAGGTAAAACTATAGGAATTATAGGTTATGGAAATATGGGGAAATCATTTGCCAAATGCTTATCAGGTTTCGACTGTACGGTGCTAGCATATGATAAACACAAGAAAAATATCTCTGATGATTATACTTGTGAAGCCAGTTTAGAAAGCATTCAGGAAAAAGCAGATATAATAAGCTTTCACACTCCATATATACCGAGCACACATCACTATTTAAGCGAAGATTTTATTAGTAAAATGAAGCGACCTTTCTATGTCATCAATACTTCTCGAGGAAAAGTAATACACACAGATGAATTAGTGAAAAGCTTGAAATCGAATAAAATTTTAGGAGCTTGCTTGGATGTCCTAGAATACGAAAAGGCTAGTTTTGAAAATATGTTCGACAATAATATGCCCGAAAGCTTTAAGTATCTTGTTTCTTCTCCAAAAGTTATACTTAGTCCTCATGTAGCAGGATGGACTATAGAATCCTACGAAAAACTATCTACTGTTTTAGCCGATAAAGTTGAAAAGCTTTATAGCTGCTAAAATTACAGGTTCATTTAAGATCATTCTACAAATCAAGAATTTATTGTGTAGGCTTGAATGCTTTAAACTATCTGAATAAGACTTGAATTGTAGAACGATTTTTCTGACTCAACAAGACTTCTTTATCGGCAATGAAATTGCTCAAATCATCATTTTCATAATGACGAACAGTTAAGAGCTCTAATCCCTTATTGTATTTAACGATAAAGCCCTGAGACAATTCTGTGATTAGGGCCTCAAGTAATAAATCATCAAGATCGATTGCAATAGAGCAAGAAACTGCAGAGTTCTGTATTATATTCACCTTAGCATTGTAATTGCCCAGAATAGCAAATATTGCTGATAGATGATTTTCAACTATAAAATCCAAATCACTTACCGAGATTGAAAGAAGAGTTTGATTCTTTTTTAGAATATAAAAAGCAGTCTCTGGCCTAGTAATTTCGTTCTCTGCTATCCAGGTCCCTTTTTCTTCAGGATTTAAAAATGACCTAACTTCCAAGGGGATGTTATTCTTTTTTAAAGGTTGTATAGTTTTAGGATGAATAACCGAAGCCCCATAAAAAGCAAGTTCTATAGCCTCTTGAAAAGAAAGGCTATCCAATTTCTGAGCATCGTCAAAGTAACGAGGGTCAGCATGTAATACCCCAGCAACATCTTTCCATATAACTAACTTCTTTGCGGCTAATACCGATGCGAAAATTGCTGCACTATAATCCGAACCCTCTCTACCTAAAGTGGTGCTGAAGTTTTCTGAGGTACAGCCAATAAAACCTTGTGTAATAGTCAGCTTATCTTTCTGTACAAGCGTATGTATCAATTGTGTCGTTAAGTCCCAATCAATATTAGCTTGTTGATATTGATTGTCAGTTTTAATAACATCTCTAGCATCAAGCCAATTATTTTCGACACCTATTTCTTTAAGATAAAAACTAACAATGGTTGTAGAAACCAATTCTCCTATAGATACAATCTGATCATATTCATATGGATACTCAGGTCGAGGCTCGTCTTCTAAAGCCCATTCAATCTCAACAAATAAATTGTTTACAGCATCAAAAACAGGATGGCCTTCATGAAATAAATCGTGAAGAATATTAAAATGAAATTCCTTCACCTTCTCTACTTGACTAAAAGTATCCTCTTGTTTTAGATAAAAAGCACGAGCTACTTCCTCAAGTGCATTAGTCGTTTTCCCCATAGCAGAAATCACAACCAAGGGATTGTCATTTTGATATTTCTGAAGGATATTCGCTAAATTTTTTACGCCCTCGGCATCTTTTACTGAAGCACCACCAAACTTAAAGACTTTCATGTACCATCTAATTTGCAACAAATGTAAAATATATGAATCAATACCAATTCTCTATTCCCATAAAAAGATCAATTAATACTATGCAAGTATAATTATTTTTTAGGGTCGCTTATTTGTCCTTACTATTTTAGTGATAGAAGAGATTTTTCACCTTGAAATAACAATTAGATAAAATACAATGAAGTCATTCTGCTACACCAATCTTCAATATTAGCAGCAATATCTAAAACCTATTCTTGTAATTACCAAACTTCCTGTCAATCTTAGGATTTCTCTCGTTTCTATCAAATTGAAAACGCAAGGCAATCTTATAGGCCATTTTTTCATAATTTAATAAATCTATTGCCAAGAGGTTATAAGAGCTTAACTGCATTTCAAAACGTTTAAAATGCAAGCCAAATCCAAGTCCAAAATTATTATATGAATTGTCGATGACTTGATAGTGAACCTGGGTCGAAAAGTGTGTACCAAACCGTCTTTGATAAGCTAAGTTTATAGAATTATAAAAAACATCCTCATGATGCATACTGTGTAACATTAATGAAAATGCTTGCTTAAAATCTATTTTATAATACGCTCCTACAAAATATTGCTTAGGTAAGGAGGTACTATAGGTGGTATATAAAGTATCTACAGAAAAAAGATTTGTCAGGCTATCTAATGTCTCTTGAATATCATCATTTATATTTAGCTCCTCTTGATCTAAATCTATCAAACTCTCCAGACGAATTAGACTATCACTCTCAATGCTCAAATTATTTTGTTTATTCCATGAAATTGACCCTACATCCTGAATCGAGGCTAGAAGTTTAAGCCGATTATTCAATTTATACTCGAGCCCAAAATCAAAAGCATATCCTTTATTCTCTAGATAATCCTTAGCTCTATTTTTATCTATAGAAGAAGTATGTATGAGTATATTCTGATCTATTTCTGAGTATAGAGCCTCAGCATTAATTGGTAAATGAGAATATAAATTAATATCAAATTCCTCAAAATAAACACTTGCCAATCCTGTTAATCTCTTCGCTTTTATTTCAAATAATAATTTCGAATTCACCTTTTGGGCATATGATAGTATTAGACTATTATAAGCCATAAACCCATTACCAATACCAGGCTGTAACACATTTACACCTAAGTCATTTGTATTTCCTTGAATAAGGTAAGACAGGAAGTCCTGATTAAAGTTTAGGTCTAAATGAGTAACCAACTGACTCGAAATAGAGAAATAACTCTTTCTTTTGCGGCCTAACTTCATTCCAATATAAAAAAGTTCAATAATAGAATTTGAAACGATGTTAACATTGTCGTCTAGATTAGAAAATAATTGAGGTATGCTAATCAATAAAGAATCATCAGAGCGTTTTAAAAGGGCATCATTAATGGCAAAAGGAAGGTCAATCCCGGCATACAAACCCACCTTTATCACAACATCATTATTTGGAAAATAAACAGGGGACTGTGCCCATGAATTTATCGTAGTGTCATTCTCGAGATGATTCTGTGCACAAATCATCATCGGAAACATACATATGAATATCAGAATTATTCTCATTGCCCTCCACTTTCTATGTCTAACACTAATCCTATAGCCATATTAAATCTGTAGTCTGTATAAATTTTTACTGAGCTAGAGTTATTGTTCATCGATGACATTTTCACCTCCGCGTAAATTTTATTCGCTTCAATGATTGCCTCCATTCTATCATTACTTATTTCTAGGAGTATATCTATAACTGCAGATGATTCTACATCGCCAAATGCATTAACCCCTCCAGCAGAAATTTCCGGAATTATTAATGAATCTAAAACGGTGTTGTTTAGGCTATCTATAAAAAACAGCTCAATGTCCGCTATTAAGGGAAATCCATTACTGATAAAGGCTCGTAAACCTAAATGATTTAAACCATTTATTTCTTCTATTGCCACATCCATCGTGTCACTTAAAATTAAATTATCTACACTAATATCAACAGGAATATCCATTTCAAAACCAACAACAATTTCTGATCCTGCGTGGATGAAATTAGGTTCTACCTCTCCATTAGGGTTCGTAAGTACCTCTCCTGAAAACACCATTGTATGCGGATGAATATTCACTAATTCTACAATTGAAGAATTCATTGAATTAAATTCTGTTATTGTACTTACGATACCATCTCCACCAAACAAACTAGGCGCTTCAATATTAAAAGGAAATGCGTTTAGATTTTCTATTTCACTATCTGTTTGACCTTCAAAATCTAAATTCAGCTCTATTGGAATCCCTACATTACTAGTTGCGGTGATAAATAACTTTGGATCAACAAGTGAAACTCCATCGCTAAACCTATCTATAAATTCAGTATCTATTGCTACAGAACCTTCTGTTACCACTTCAATTTGCTGACCAAAATATCCTTGAACATAAGAAAATTCCATTCCAGTTAAACTGATGTACAAATGCACAAAATCTTCACTATCAAAATCTAATAAGTTGCCATTTGAGTCAATATTCCCTAAATAATAGAATTGTATTTCATTGGAATTACCTGTCAGTTCAATACTAGACCCATCTAAAGCCCAGCTTAAACTTTCTTCTCCAGTGCTTTCAGTATTTTCAATAATTAGGACTTCAGTAAACGAAGAGCCATCAAGATATAAATTAGGAATTTCAACCAATACTTCAATAGGATGGTAAACCGTAGAGTTATAACTTATATCTAATATTCCAGCAGAAAAGTCGATCTGAGTCAAAACAACATCTTCTGCTAAATCAAAAGCAATACTACTTGTATCTGCATCTAATTCTATATCTGGGAACACAATATTCCCGGAATTTACAGTCATGTTTTGAGCGTAAATAGAACAGATTATTTCATCAGACAAATCAAAGGCTAACCAAGAATCTTCATTTCCAGGGTCAAGTCCTGACCCTGGAGAGGTGAATTCTAAAATAACAATCGACAATTCGTTGAATAGAGTAACACCTTCCAATTCTACTGTGGCTCCAACCAATTCTCCAACAGCAATATCCGAAAAAGTAAATTCAGCTATAATCTCTTGACTTACTACATTCATTAAGCCCAAGTTTAAACCTTCAATTTCTACAGCTAATGTATTGTACAGCTCTAAATATAAAACACCAGTAGCAATATCTAAAAATTCAAAATTATCAAAAGCTTCATAGGAATATTCTCCTCCAAAAACAGAATTTAAAGGCGGGAAATAAGCTAAAGGCAGAGCCGCAGCTTGTATTATCGACTCCGCAATAGCAGGGTTCATTTCATCGGTCATTGAGCCTAAGGAAACACCGATAGTCGATTCAAAATCATCTAAATCTACAATTCCTACTATAAGTTCACGCTCTATAAATTGTTCACCGCTAAATTGGAGTAAACTGTCACCCTTTATCGTTTTAATATTTTCATCTCTATAAATCACTCTTAATAAAGAGTCCTCATCAACTACTAAATGTTCATCTTCTGGAAGTATATCTAAAACCCCAAGACTAAGGTCTACTAAAGGAATTATCCACTCCGCATTAACCTGCACATCGGCAATGGTAGATAGATCCTCCTTTATACATGAAGAAAAGAAGAGTAAAAGAATAAAATATGTTTTTAATTTAGGCATCATGATAATGTATCTTCTAAATGTAAGGAATTCTATAAAACAAAAAAAGCCTACTCTTTCGAGTAAGCTTTAGTGCGGATAGAGGGAGTCGAACCCACACGCCTCACGGCACTAGATCCTAAATCTAGCATGTCTACCAATTCCACCATATCCGCATGGAACTATATAAGCCTTGCGACTTATTGCGGTTGCAAATGTAAAACTATTTTAATTTTTAGCAACCAAAAAAAACATTTTTATTCTCTTTTTCACATTGCAGGGATAGCCTTGATTCGCTACATTTGTTTTTCTCATAAAACCACTATGCTTACACTAAATCCAAAAGAATTAAGTACGAAAGACTTACACGGTTATTTACTAGGTTCAGTAGGTCCTCGACCAATTGCCTTAGCAAGTACAATAGATAAAAATGGAAGAGCTAATCTGAGCCCTTTCTCCTTCTTTAATGTCTTTAGCGCAAACCCTCCAATAGCAATTTTTTCGCCAGCTCGAAGAGTACGAAATAATACCACAAAGCACAGTTTAGAAAATACCGCTTCTACTAAAGAAGTAGTAATAAATGTGGTGTCTTTTGATATTGTAGAACAAACCTCTCTTTCGAGTACTGAGTATGCTGAAGGGGTAAATGAATTTATTAAAGCAGGCTTTACACCCCTTAAATCAGATATAGTAAAACCTTTTCGTGTAAAAGAATCACCCGTACAAATGGAATGTATCGTAAAAGATATTGTTTCCCTAGGTGATGAAGGTGGTGCAGGAAATCTGGTGATTTGTGAAATTGTTAAAATGCATGTTTCAGAATCTATTCTGAACGCAAATCAACAAATCGATCCACATAAAATTGACCTAGTAGGTCGTATGGGTGCGAACTGGTATTGTAGAGCTTCTGGAGAATCAATCTTTGAAGTGCAAAAGCCAAATACTAAAATTGGTATTGGCTACGATCAGCTCCCAGCACGCATTCGTAATAGCTTTATCTTATCTGGTAATGATTTGGCTAAATTGGCGAATGTTGAAAAAATTCCTTCGACCGAAGATGTCGAAAAATTCAAAGAAAATACGGATATTGCACACATCTTACACACGGCTACCGATGATGAGGAAGCTAGAGAAGAATTGCACTATCACGCTAAGACTTTGCTAGAAAATGACCAAGTAGAAGAAGCCTGGAGTACACTATTAATTGACAAACTAAACCGCGCATAAAATGAGTAATTTATCTGTAGAAGGAAAAGTAAAGCGTATTCACGACGAGCAAGTGATTAGCGACCGCTTTAAGAAGAGAGAATTTGTTATCGAAACTGAGGAACAATACCCTCAATTTTTGATGTTCCAATTGGTACAAGACAAAACAAACTTAATTGACCAAGTAAAAATTGGCGATAAAGTTGAAGTATTCTTTAACCTACGCGGTAGAGAATGGCAAAGAGACCCATCGGCTGAAATTAAAGTATTCAATACTTTAGACGCATGGAGAATTCAAAAAGTTGAAGCGATGCAAGCAACTGACATGCCAAGTGCAGAACCAGTTGCTCCTGCTGCTGCAGAAGACGATTTACCATTCTAGATATAGAATTCATATTCCGATAGTTATCGGAATGAAAATCCCTCCCGTACGTACGGGAGGGATTTTTTTGGTTAAGACTTTCCACCTCAAGGCCAATACAAAACACCCCTATAATCCCCTCGAGGGGATAATTTTTATTTACAAGTAACCATTTGGCATCAAGTACTAATATGCAATTCCACATTAACAATTACTGAATTCATAAAACAAATCATTGGTCATTAAAAATCAGTCATTAATTAATTATAATCATTCTCAAATCAACATATCGGCAAATTTTCAAATTCAAATTTTATACATTCGTATTCTAATCTCCCATGTATGAACATTGCCAATAGCATAGAAAAAACATTTAAGAAACTTCTTCCAAGTCCTTTTACCATTGCAGTCCTTTTGACATTTGCAAGTATGTTGTTGGCATTCCTATTCACCAGAGATGCATCTTTAAGTAGTATCGACAGAAGTTTAAATATACTACAGTATTGGGAACAAGGCTTGTGGAATTCCTCTTTGATGGTGTTTGCCATGCAAATGATGCTCATGCTTGTTTTAGGTCACGTATTAGCTTTAAGTAAACCCGTAAATAAAGGAATTGAATATATGACTGCCTATTGCAATAGTACTGCAAATGCAGCCTTTTGGGTTTGTTTACTCACCTTATGTGTCAGCCTATTCAATTGGGGTTTAGGACTCATTTTTGGAGCTGTTTTCGCAAGAAAGGTTGCAGAAAATGCACAGCGTAAACAATGGCCCCTTCATTACCCAATTATTGGAGCTTGTGGCTATTCGGGATTAATGGTTTGGCATGGAGGTATTTCGGGTTCAGCACCCATTAAAGCCGCAGAATCAGGACACTTGGAATCCTTAATGACTGGACTATACAATGACAATCAATTAACAGAGCTCCCAAATCTATTAAGCTTTACGGATACGGTATTCTCTACGATGAATATTAGCGTGTCGATAGTATTATTGATTGTCCTTCCGAGCTTTATGTATTTTATAGCGAAGCGAAGTACGGCAAAGAAATTCAATTTGAATATAGTGACTATCGAAAATGAAAACCCGAAATTGGAGGGGGCAGAAAAATTAGATCACTCAAAAATATTAGCCGGAATTTTAGGTGCCAGTATTCTAGCTTATGCATTCTACAAAGCAGTTATTCTTCCAGAAACTTTTAGTCTAAATTTTATCAGTCCAAATTTTATCAACTTCACCTTATTAGGATTAGGCATTCTTTTGCATGGCAACTTTAGTCAGTTTTTAAAAGCAATTGATAAGGCAATTGGAGGTGCATCAGGAATACTCATTCAATTCCCATTGTATTTTGGAATTATGGGCATTATGAAACATTCAGGAATGATTAACCATTTATCAGAATTCTTTGTGAGTATCTCCACAGAAACTACCTTCCCTATTTTCACATTTGTAAGTGCTGGAATCGTAAATATATTTGTACCCAGTGGTGGTGGGCAATGGGCTATACAAGGGCCTATAATTATTGAAGCCTCTCAACAATTAGGCTTGAGTCTTGCTAAAAACGTAATGGCACTCGCCTACGGAGATCAGTTAACAAATATGCTTCAACCTTTTTGGGCACTCCCTCTACTGGGAATTACTGGCTTAAAAGCAAAAGAAATTCTGCCTTATACGCTAATGATAATGGCTGTGGGAGCAACGATATTTATTGGTGGATTGTTGATTTATTAAAAAACGTAAGTAGTAAGATATTTAACATGATGATTAATGACGAATTATTCGTCATTAATCATCATTCATTAACCACTACCCTCTCACATCTAAGCGTTCTCTGAGCATGTTCCCCACCAACATAAAGGCAAGCACCAAAAACATGATTGCCATACCAGGAGCTAGGGCTAAATATGCCTTATCGAGAATGATATACGAGTAATGATCTTTTATCATTGCTCCCCATGATGGCATGGGAGCTTGAGCACCAATACCCAAGAAACTTAAACCTGCTTCAATTAAAATAGCAGAAGCAAAGTTAGCTGCCGAAATCACAATTATTGGACTAATGATATTAGGTAAAATATGTCGAAACATAATTCTGAAATCTCCAAAACCTAAAACCTTTGCCGCCTGAATATACTCCATCTGTTTAAGGCTCAAAACCTGACCACGTACAACACGAGCAACTTCTACCCACATGGTTAATCCAACTGCAACAAACACTTGCCAAAAACCTTTTCCTAATGCCAAACTTATAGCAATAACCATTAGTAAAGTTGGTATAGACCAGACAACATTAATCAACCACATAATAAACTTATCAATCCAAGAACCATAGTAGCCGGCAATTAAGCCTAAACTGATACCTATTACCAAAGATATAAAGACAGCAATAAAGCCTACTGCTAGTGATATACGTGTAGCAACCATCAATCTACTTAATAAGTCCCTACCATATTTATCAGTACCTAAATAAAACACTTTTGAATAAGTGGCCTTTTCTAGACTATTACCCACTACACTTTCTAATTCGATTTCTTTTTGATACAAAGTACCATACGGAGTATATAGGAGCATATTACTTATTGACTCTATAGAACTATAAGGAATCGCTTTAAAATTCTGTTTTTCGCCATAAAGGAGTTTGTCTATAAAGGAAGTCTTTGTATCATAATTGTGTTTAACTTTAAGACATTTAACTTCTGAACCAGGTTTTAGAGTACTTAGCTCCAAATGCATTTCATTTGCAAAAGGACTTCCGTCAGGTGCTAAAAAATAAGCAAAAACTGCAATGAGCAAGCTCATGGCAATAATCAATAAGCCTATAAATCCTGGGATATGTATTTTAGTTTTCCTCACTTGTGTGTATGATTGCTTAAAACTACGAAATCTTTTAAAAGCTATAGCTAGAAATTGAATTAGGTAACTCATCTCGCAAAGAGTATATTTAGAACATCTAAAAAAACACTTGCATTGACAAAATTAAAAAGTCATTTTTGAAAATAAGTCTGTAATTTTGTCTTCAATTCATCAAAAAAATAAAAATGCAACAACATCTTTATATTCATGGATCCTATGTCAAAGCAGATTCGAATGAGTCCTTTGAAACCATTAATCCAGCGACAAACAAAGTTATATGCAAGGTGGATCAGGCGAGTATGGCAGATGTTGAAAAAGCGGTAATTTCAGCAGAACAAGGCTTCTTAGTTTGGTCATCCATGTCTGCAATTGAACGCAGTCGTATTTTACTAAAAGCCGCTGAAATTTTGCGAGAACGAAACGATGAATTAGCAGCGCTAGAAGTAAAAGATACTGGGAAACCTTTGCAAGAGGCAAATTGTGTTGATGTGAAAAGTGGGGCTGATGTGATTGAATATTATGCAGGACTTGCCCCAGCACTACAAGGCACACAACAAGACTTAAATAGTACTAGTTTTTTCATATCAAAGAATGAGCCTCTAGGTGTTTGCGCTGGTATAGGTGCATGGAATTATCCAATCCAAATAGCCTGTTGGAAATCTGCTCCCTGTTTAGCCGCTGGGAATTCAATGATTTTTAAACCTTCAGAAGAGACTCCTTTGAGCGTTCTTAAACTCGCTGAGATTTATACTGAAGCAGGAGTACCTCCAGGAGTTTTCAATGTAGTACTGGGCGATTCTCGCGTAGGTCAGTATTTATCGCGACATAAGCGTATTTCTAAAATTTCTTTTACTGGAAGTAGTGATACTGGAAAAAAAGTAATGGCTGATGCAGCGGAAACCATAAAGGAAGTTACTCTAGAATTAGGAGGAAAGTCGCCATTAATTATTTTTAATGATGCAAATATAGATAACGCTATTTCTGGTGCGCTTTTGGCTAATTTCTACACTCAAGGTGAGGTTTGTACGCACGGAACACGTGTATTTGTCCATAGCGATATTTATGATGTATTTTTAGAGAAAGCAAAACGACGAAGCGATAACATAAAATTGGGTGACCCTATGAATTTAGACACTCAAATGGGTGCCCTAATCAGTGCACAACACTTAAATAAAGTAATGGGCTACATTAATAGAGCAAAGGATTCTAAGGCTAGACTAATATGTGGTGGAAATAGATCTACTTCTGAGGAAACTCGTAACGGATTTTTTGTTGAACCTACAATTTTTGCAGATTGTGAAGATGATATGCCACATGTAACTGATGAGATTTTTGGGCCAGTAATGTCGGTATTGCGCTTTGATGAGGAAAGTGAAGTTATTAATAGAGCAAATAACACTTATTTTGGATTAGCTGCAGGTGTGTTTACTCAAGATATAAATCGTGCACACCGTGTTATTAATAAATTGCAAGCTGGGATTTGCTGGATTAATAGCTGGGGCGACTCTCCTGCAGAAATGCCTGTTGGTGGCTATAAACATTCAGGCTTAGGTCGTGAAAATGGTCCTGAAACCCTTAAGCAATACACGCAGGTAAAAAGTGTTTTTATCCGTCTAGATAATCTAGATAGTCCATACTAAGTTCAAACAAAGAATTCATCAATTGAAAAAAGAAAAAATCATATTGGGTATAGACCCAGGAACATCAATTATGGGTTTTGGCCTTGTGAAACAAAAAGGCTCAGACTTTGAAATGATTATGATGGATGTCTTGATTATGAATAAAATCAAGGATCCTTACTTGAAACTTCAGAAGATATTTCAAAAGACCTTGGCTATTATTGATCATTACCATCCAGATGAAGTAGCACTCGAAGCCCCTTTCTTTGGGAAGAATGTACAATCGATGTTAAAATTAGGGCGAGCACAAGGAGTTGCTATGGCAGCAGCATTACAAAGGGAAATTCCTGTTACAGAATATGCGCCTTTAAAAATTAAAAAAGCAATTACAGGACGTGGGGCAGCATCAAAGGAACAAGTAGCAGCTATGCTTATGCAAATGCTAAAACTAAAAGAAATGCCTAAGTATCTCGACGCTACCGATGGACTCGCTGCAGCTGTGTGTCATGGTTTGCAAAATGGGAGAACGACTAGTGCTAAAGGTTCGTCTTGGGAGAGTTTTGTGAAAAACAATAAAGATAGGATTGGTTAATGGTTAATGGTTAATGGTTAATGGTTAATGGTTAATGGTTAAATTATTTTTTGCAGCTCAAAATTCAAAACTTATAACTCAAAACTTCACATTTCCATTTCACTTTTACGAATAAAAAAAAGCCATCTCTAAGAGACAGCTTTCAACTATTGTTCAAACTCATTTAGAGTTTAGCTTTAATATTATCAGCTATTTCTTCAAACACCGAACTTTCCAATTTCAGCTTTGGCTTAGAAAAATTAATATCTTCAACAGTTTTTAGAGGAATTAAATGAATATGTGCGTGAGGCACTTCTAATCCTATGACTGCTACACCAACTCTTTTACAAGGAATTGCTTTACCTATTGCTTTCGCTATTTGTTTGGCAAAAGCCCAAAGTTCAATATACTCTTCCGTTTCCATATCAAAGATATAATCAGTCTCCATTTTAGGGATTACCAATACATGTCCTTTGGCTAAAGGAAAAACGTCTAAAAAGGCTAAGAACTTTTCTGTTTCAGCAATCTTATACGCTGGAATATCACCGTTTACAATTTTCGTAAAGATACTTGCCATTATCTAGAAATTTCTAAAATTTCAAATTTCACTAATCCAGCAGGAACTTGAATTTCGGCAATATCACCAACTTTCATACCCAAGAGTCCAGTTCCAATAGGAGAACTAATAGAAATTTTACCTGTTTTAATGTCCGCCTCAGACTCTGCAACCAGAGTAAAAGTCATCACGGCATTAGTAGATAGGTTCTTAATTTTAACGATAGACAAAGCCAATACCTTATCAGTATCCAATTGAGATTCATCAATTACTCGTGCTCCGGCGTACATACCCTCGAGTTTAGCAATTTTCATCTCAAGCATACCTTGTGCTTCTTTTGCAGCATCATATTCTGCATTCTCAGATAAATCTCCCTTATCTCTGGCCTCGGCAATTTGATTAGAAATACTAGGTCTCTCAACAAATTTCAAATGCTCTAGCTCCTCTTTCAACTTCTGTAATCCTTCTTCTGTATAGTATGAAACTGTAGACATAATCAGTAAATTTTTTGTTCTTAATAACGCAAAAAGAAGACCTCTCGGTCCTCTTTTATGCAATTTTATGAATTTTCTTCTTAAAGAAGCGTCTTCTTATAGTGTAATTCTGGCTCCAATTGAGTGTGGAGAAGCTAATGGATTTGCTGCTCTGTACGAGTAGTCTAAACCAAAGTTTGTTCCATTACTTAATGGCAACTCAAATGATGCACCAAAGTTAAGTCCTGTGAATGCAGTAGTTCTACCTTCAGAAAAATCTTTGGTAATACCATCTTCATAAACATAACCGGTTCTTAACATAAAATATGATTTGTAACCATATTCAGCACCAACACCAAATTGATCTTTCGTGAAAGAATTTGATGTAAAGTTACCAGCGAAAGTCAAACGACTGTCTTGATCGATTTGAATATCATAAGAACCCCCGATATTTAACGAAGAAGGCAATTCAAACGCAGCAGCGCGTAAATCATAAGTCATTGCGTAATCTTGACCATGAGCTTCTTCATTATTATTACGTAAGTCGTTACCATCTCCAGTAAATTGTAATTTAGGCCCTACATTTTTCAATGAGATACCAAATTTAATTTGACGATCAGCACCTGCTACATATTGTACACCAGCGTCTAAAGAAACACCAGAAGCTTTCATATCAGGGATAGATTCAGAAATCATTCTTACAGTAGCACCACCAGAAATGTTATCGGTAAATTTCTTAGCATAAGAAAGTCCGATATTCATATAAGTAGGTGAGTAAGTAGCTCCTGTACCTTCTGGTTGCTCAGTGGTAGTGATTTCAATATCACCGAATGCCATAGACATTACTGATAAACCAAGTACCGCATCATCCTCTAATTTCTTAGAGAACCCAAAGGCGTTTACGTTGATGTCGGCAAACCAAGAAGTACTCGAGAATAACATTTCTGTATTCTCTGTTCCTGCCAAACCGGCAACATTCATAAAAGTTGCTTCAAGTCCAGATACTGAGGCAGTATTAATACCCCCCCAACCCGATGAACGAGCCCAAGGGTTAATTAATAATTCTGTCGCTCCAGCCTGACCTGAACGTTGTTCGTTTCCTGCTGATGCACTGGTAGAATAAAGTGTCACCAAACCTGCAAAAAGAGCAGGAAGCAGATGCTTTGTATATTTGCTCATAACCATAGTCGTATGAATTTTAGTCTTTAACATTTATTCTACTAGAATGAGTCTAAGTCAATTGGACGAAGGGCTCCAAACCACTTCAAGACTTTTTCACCTATCTCTCCAGCATCAACATGTATAATGTATACTCCAGAAGAGATAGCTACATTATGGTTGTTTTTAAGATCCCAATCCCAACCTGTCACGTTTTGATCACTGTCAAGGTCAACTTGACGCACTAGCGTACCCGATACATTGTAGATTGAAATCGTACAAATCTTAGGTAAGTTTGTTATACGAACTCTATGGTCAACCTGATCCTTTTCGTAGTTATTAGATCCATAATATGGATTTGGTACTACACGGATAAGATCCATAGCATCCTGAGCAGCATCCAAATCATTGGTTACTGTTTGAATGTCGTTCGTGTTGAAAGTTAAATATGGATTCCCATCATTTGATGTAGAAGCATCAGCCTCACAATCACTATCATCCATATTATATTCATCGTATGTTTTAGAAACACGTATCTTAATTTCTATATCTCCGTCAGATACTACAGCATTCTGAGACAATAATGGGATAGAAACCCATGCAGCGTCTTTAAATACCTTTCTCTTATTTGAAGTTGAAGACATATTAGTTAATTGACTAAAGAATACATGGTCATTTTCATCAGAACCTGCATATGCAGATTTCATGATATATACATAGTGTCTACCTCCAAAGATTACATCAAATGAATCTTCAGGATCTTCTGTAAACTCAGCAACAGGATTTCCCTCAGTTAAAGTAGAAGTAGGATCCCACATCATATTATCTCCGTTATCTGCAGGGTGATCCGAAGATTCACCAAACATAATATTCAAACGAACACCTTTTTCAAGATCTAATGCATATCCAGGGAACCAAGAGAATCCAGTAGTACCAGAACCATCTTCATTTCCATCCTTATTTACAGAAGGATTTGATTTTAAACTTAGTCTGTCTGAACCAGAACCTGTTTCAATAACCGGTACTCTTGTCCAAAGTGACTGATCATCAGTAAACACAATATCTACTGAAGGTAAGTCTTTCATTGCACTAAGTGACTGGAAAGAATCCCAAGCCGGAGAGTGAGCGAAAGTTCCACCTTGACCATCTGCACCAATGAGTCTGTACGGAGCCCATGATCCATTTAAGATAGATTCAAATGCTTCTCCATTATCAACATTGGTATGATCAACGGGGTCAGAACCAGAACGAATCCAGTTATCAGACAAAATAAAGTTTCCTTCACCTGCTTCAAAGAATCTATCAGTATCTCTTACATAGTCTAACCATGCAGTAGCATCTGCCTTGTTTTCTACTACGCTTAATAATCCATTTGATGAATTATTATCTAAGCCTTCATCACCTGGGTTGATACCATTCTCAATCATCACAGAAAGACCCCATTCTCCAATAATTTGTTCATTCTTTACAGCAATAGTGTGTTCAGAATAAACTGTATCATTAGTTGTTGTGTTTACTAAGATCCAATTTGTGTTGTTTCCAGTACCATCCATTTTAAATGTAAACTCGGTATTTTCAGGAACATTTAATGGATCGATTACTTTAATATTAGCAGGAGCCCCATCCATAGCGTATCCTGTTACTGGAATACAGTACTCAGAAATTAAAGCTTCGCGAGTTTCGGTAGTGAATTCTAATTCTAAACCTCCATTACCAATACCTTCCACACGATTCATCGATGGAATAGTTCCATACTCTGCATTCTGGATTGTACCATCAGTTTCTGCACTTGTTATATGAGGAATAACAGAATATTGCTTGATATTTTTACGACCTGCTAAGAATGGCTTTTTCTGACCATAGAAACTTGGTGCGTACATATCACCTGGATCATTAACTTGATCAGGAGCATATTCTAAATACTCATTATAAGCATATGCAATTGCTGTATAGTAATAAGTCTTGTGATTGATTAAAGTACGGTCTCCCGCAGCAAATAAATCTTGACTAATAGATACAGAATGTACAATTCCTTCGTTGGCAGACTCCAAAGTCATGTTCTGAGGTATACTAGCACCTAAGTCTTGACTGTAATTGAAGTTAATCAACTTATCAATTGGAGAATCCGTTTCAGATGTAGTAATAGTACCATCTTCATCGCGGAAGTTTCTAACATCAACTTGGAATACCAAACGCGCCTTATCTACATTGTATACATCAGAAGCTGTTACCGTTTCATCTCTCAATTGGAAGATTTGGTATCCTTCAAAGGTATATTCATTGCGGTAAGGTAAAGCTTGCAAGCTATCGTAGAAACCAATGATATTAACTTCATCGTTTTCTAAATACTCTTCCATAAAGTTGTTAGAAGCAGCAGAGTTAGAAATCGTAAGAATTAATTCTTGATTTAATTCTTGAATAGCTAAGTCTGGAGCATCAGGGCCATCTAATACTTCGAAACAAACATCGAATAATTTCTGAGCCTTATCATCTGCTAAACGCATTAACTCAACTGAAGCCCAAGCTCCACCTTCGTTAGCACGAGCCCAAACAACACCTGTTGTAATTGTATTTAAAGCACCTGGCTCTAAAGTAAATGGACCTGCAGTTTGTAAGAAACGTCTATCAGCTGGTGGATTACCTGCTGTTTGTTCTGTCCATTTCTGTCCGGCGAAAGCTGGATCAGTATCATCAGGGAACATATAGTTACAAGGCGTATTTGCCTGGTCTCTACCATCACCACCATAAGTCATCAACAATCCATCTAACCAAATACCACGTAAGTAGTTGTAGTAATCTGGAGCTAAATCTGGATTCCCATCAGGTGTACCTTGAATGTTGTTATAGTATACAAACTTAGACATGATGATTTGCTCACCAGGTTCATCAATAATACCGTTACCGTTATTATCAATTAAATCACCTTCATCAGCTAATGGTCCACGGAAAAAATCAACACCAATTGCAGGAGGATTTGCTCCATAACCTACAGCAGTACCATCATCTTCATCACCATTATAACAGTAACCCAAACCACGAGCAACATCACAACCTACGTAATCATCTTGATAATCCCCTAAATCAGGATCTACCCACTGACCAAAGTAAGTTTCGTTTAATGGTGTATGAGAACGGTTAATCAACTTATAGTTATAGAAGGTCATATTATTGATTTCGTCATTCGTAGAGAATGCGAAAGCCTGAGCTTGAATTTCTAAACCAATAGAAGTTTCTGAACCAGTTTCAGTATGGATATTTCCGTTATCGTTATAAACCCACCAAAGCGTTTGATCACCGAATAACATATCTCCCTCCTTACAGTTTAAGGCACCATCCAAATTGTATTCTGGATAATCTCCCGACAAAGGATTATAATGACCATCACCGTTTACATCGCGGTAAGGCGCTAAGGTCTCCAATGCATAATAAGGACTTGTTCCTACTTGCTCATCGTATCCTAAAAAGGCGTTCGATAAATCATCTGTAGTACGGTTACCAGGGTAATTCAAAATAGATTGAGGAATTACATAGTCTGGATACTCTACAGTAGGTTCTTCAGAAGTAGTATAGGCTACAAAGGCTTCAACATCTGTTCTTAAAATAACAAAATGCTTATCGTATTGCGCACAAATAGCTGCCTCAGTACTACCATACTTAGAGTTTGGTAATTCTTCACTTGTCAATCTAACATTGTCAAGTGGTCCAGGCCAGTAATCTGAACCTGACTGACGGTAAGTTTGACCGGCAACTTTCAGCTGTCCATTGTCATCCATACCTCCAATCCAAAGAGCTCCCGCAAACATAGAATGCTTACCTGATCCCTTAGGAATTTCGTAACGGCCGTTTGAAAGGTCCCACCACATGTCACCACCATTCAAAATGGTCGTTTTTACATTATTAATATCTAATAATGTTTGTGCAGTACCTACAGCACAGTTATAAGCTAAAGTCTGCGAAGGACTTGTTGCTTCACCGCCACCATAATTCACGTTCTCTCTTGCTTGAGCTCCCATTCCTAGGGCAGCGAAGAAAACGTATAACGTATTTTTAATTGTCTTTTTCATATTCATACAATTTGCTGCCAAAATTAAAAGTCAAGTGTTACACCTAAACGAACTGTTCTCGGACGAGTATAGTTACTAGGATCGTTTAACTTCACTGTATACATATCAACAAACGATTGTGGGTTTACTTGATCTTCAATATCACTAACCCCAACTGCAGTTGTTAAATAACCATCATCGTTTGCGTTACCAGTAAATTGGTATACATCAACAATGTTAGCAGTGTTTAATAAGTTTTGTACTTGTAAATAAACATTCATCGAAGCAGATTTCACATCTTCCTCTTCACCCCAAGTAAGATCGAAGCTTTTATTTACACGCATATCCATACGATAAGTCCACGGTAAACGAGAACCGTTATAACTACCTTCTAAGTAAGCTCTGTTGTTAATTCCGAACATTGCTGCACGAGTCGCATTTAACTGACGACTATATGGAGTTCCTGAACCAGCAGTCGCTAGTAAGTTAACACCCATATTGGCTAAGATTTGTTTACCACCTAGTACAGGCCCATTATAACGCTTACCTGAACGGTAACGGAAATCCATACTCGCAGTTAAATTATGACGTTGGTCATAATCTAAAGGCAATGTAGTTCTTAAGTTTGGTTGCTCAGAGTTTACAATATTTGCACCTGAAGTTGCGTTAGACCCAGAACCATCAGCAAACTGCATTGTATAGTTTGCATTAAAACTCACATTCTTCGTTCTTCTCATTTCATAAGCAAGAGATAAACCTTTTACAGTACCAAAGTCAATATTACCATAGGTATTATATTCTTTAGGGAATGCATAAGCTACTCTTGTATACTGAATCATGTCACGCATTTCCTTATAGAAAGCGTTAATAGTTAATGCAGAACTAGAAGTTAAAGTTTGCTTAAACCCAATTTCATAATTTGTTGTCTTTTGAGACTTCAAATCAGGATTATTAATTGTAGTAGCCGATTTATAAGCTAAGAATAAATAATCTAATGGATTCATTCTGTTTCTACTCGGACGCTGTGCCAATACATCATAATACGCATAGAACATAGCCTCATCTGAAATAGGGAAGTTGAATGAAATACGAGGCATAACAGTTACCTGTGGATCGTAATCCTTAAATGCATCAGCGGATAAACCTTTGTTTAAAGCATCTCCATTTAATAACGCATCAGGGTTAGTTAACATTGGTAACACACCTTTAGATACATTTAATAAATTAGGATCGTTAATAGGTAAACCATCTGCATTATACCAGTTATCACCGTTACGGTAACCTGTAATAGAAGCTGCATTGGTATTATCGTCTACATATACTACGTAGTCATTACCAATATTTGTAGGGTGAGCACCAAAATCAGTTACTTCACCAGCAGTCATTACACTGTAGATTGAATATTTATCTTTCAATACTTCTTGGTTAGCGTCATATCTATCTACACGAACACCAATATTAAAGATTAAATCTTCGAATGCGAATTTATCTTGAATATAACCCGCTACATAAATAGGCTGGAAAGCTCCAATTTCACGCTTATAGTTACCAGCCTCATCTTTCTTAGTCAAGAAGTCATTCATTCCTGGCTGAACACCTTCAATAGCATTTCCTTCGTAATCGAATCCATACCATGAACCGTAGTTTGAACCACCATTTAGCAATCCATCAGCAGAGAACATACTAATATCCAATTGACTTGGGTCATATGTATGAATGTCTACAACCTCTGTAACATCAATGTTGTGAACATCTCTGAAGTTTTCTGCAAAAGCAGACATCTCATCGAGGTTATAAGCGTGTTGACTCCCGATAACTGTACCGTTAACACCATCACTATATAAATACTCGTAAGCTCCTTCAAACTGTCCGATATAGTTATTTACTTTTTGCTCTGCTAAAGTCCAAAGACCTACTGGGCTAATTCCGTAATATCTATCATCTCTTTGCTCGTATTCAAAACCAAACTGAATCGCATGGTCATTGATATCTGCAGAAGCAGAACCAGTGAAACGGAATTGAGACTCATCGTACTTACTGTACCCATTATATTCACGACCTGTATTGTACCATATAGAATATACATTATCAGTACGGTCACCATTTACGGCAGCACCAATACCACTAATTTGATCTAAAGTTCCAACAGATTCAGCACCTACAAAATTGTAATAAGCCTCCGTATAATTCTCAGCAAAAGGATTTAATCCTCCAGCTTCAAAATTATAATAAGTGATTGGATTTTGTGCCAATGTAAAGTTTACTGATTGACCATCTGAAGAAGTGTTTACATCAAACATTGTATCTCCATTTGGTGGAGTATTCACAATATCTATTGTGTATTCTGCATCAAACCACTCTGTAGGAGCACTAAAGGTAGTATCTCTTACTGGAGAAAACTTACCAATATAACCGTAGTTAAACAAGTTTGAACCATGATCAGAATCCTGACGTAATTTAGTATCCTTAGAATAATCGGCCTGTAAAGTAAAGAATGCATTCTTTAATGTAGAAGCAGATTGCTCTTCATCATTAGCACCAAAACTTTGTTGGAAACGTCCGTAAACTCTCCATGACTGGTCAATATACTCTGGGTTATTTTCTGGATTAAACATACTATAAGTATAAATTGAACTATTATACTTAGAGTTTGAGAAATTCCCCCCAACAGTAATATTTGTATTCATTGATGGTTTAAAATCAACCTTACCTTGGATAGCACCATTCTTACGCGCAACATTTTGTTTTGCATCTATATGCTCTAAGTCATTCATAGTTACAAACTCTGCTGCTCTTTTTGCTTGAACGATTCCGTTTTCCACACTAAAGATTAATGGGTTTTCTTGAAGATCTGCCATCACATCATCCTTTACCTTGTATACCCCTACTGCCGATGGATCACCATCTTCAACAGATTGATACTCTCCAGATAAGAAGAATCCTAAAACAGAATTTCCATCAGCGTTTCTTACTAATGGGCCCGAAAGATTAAACCCAAACAAGTTATATCCATATGGATCTAACAATGAAGAAGTAATTGCTTCAACACCACCAAAGAACTCATTAGATGGACCACGAGTGGTAATACTAATAATACCACCAGTTGCATCACCATAAGAAGCAGGTAAACCTCCAGTAATTACAGTCATCTGCTCGATAGCAGATTGCGGTAATTTGTTAGATGCTCTTACTTTCACACCATCGATGTAATAGAAAGTTGCATCATCACGAGATCCACGCACATTCAAATCATCTCCTTCATCCTGCTGATAGATACCAGCCGTTTGAGCCGCTACTGATTGAACATTACGAGTAGGAAGCGCAGTAATGGCCTCTTTCGTTAATGTTGTTCCCGACTTATCAGGATCAATCAAAGGAACTACGTACTCGATGAGTTCTACAGTTCCTATCACAGCAGATTCAGGTTTCAAGTCTGCGTTGATAAATGTTATTTTGTTTGATGACACCAATACATCCGAGATTTCTTTGGTCGCTAAACCAATGAAAGACACCTTTACGGTGTATCTACCTGGATCTATGGGCTTGATGGTATACTTACCATCAAAGTCTGCAACGGCACCAGCAATAATAGCACCATTCAACTCCACCACAACATTTGCCATGGGTACGGACTCTCCCGTCTCATGTTCTGTAATCGTACCTTTTAAGGTACCGGATTGCGTCTGTGCGATGGAATAGTTTGTTATCCCAAGCAAGGCAATCACAGTGAGTAATTTTCGAAGCATAAACTTATATTTTAGTTCGCCTACATTTTTTCAATCTGGTAAATATAGAGATTATTCGTTAGCTAATCAAACTCTTTTGACAAGTAAATAATTGTATATCCCCCTAAAAATACGGAATTTTACTCCCATAAAAAAGTGATTTTTCTCAAAACCAAGCACTTAGTATGAAACAAATACTTCTTTTAAGCGTCCTAATATTAACAACTCTATCCTGTAATAAAGATAAATATGAATTTCCCGACGCACACGTAAATATTTACCTCTACCCAAACAATGCAGAGTTTAATGGTTTAAATTTTGCCGGAGGCTGGGCCTATATAAATGGAGGAATTAATGGAATACTAATATTTCATGATTATTTTGACAACTATATTGCCTACGATAGAGCCTGTACGAATGAACCTCTAAATTCTTGTGAACAGATTTACGTGAATGAAGAAGAATTAAATATGCTTTCATGCCACTGCTGCGATTCTGAATATTTTATTTTCGATGGATCAGTAACGAAAAGCCCTGCTCATTACGCACTCCATAGATACCGAACCAGCTTCGATGGTGTAACCCTACGCGTATTTAACTAACAACTTTACCAAAGCAAAAAAAGCGCCAAAGGCGCTTTTTTTATACTTGATAGTTGATACTTGGCACTAAGTACTCACTACCAAATACTAATACCTATAATACTCTGGCTTATATGGGCCTCCAACAGGAACACTAATATAATCTGCCTGATCTTCACTTAAGACTTCTAATACAACACCTAATTTAGCTAAATGTAAACGAGCTACTTTCTCATCTAAGTGCTTAGGTAGCGTATATACTTTATTTTCGTACTTATCAGAATCTAACCACAACTCTAATTGCGCCAATGTTTGGTTAGCAAATGAGTTAGACATAACAAATGATGGGTGACCTGTAGCACAACCTAAGTTCACTAAACGTCCTTCAGCTAATAAGATGATGTCTTTCCCATCAATAGTATATTGATCCACCTGAGGCTTGATTTCAATTTTTGTTGCTCCGTGGTTATCATTCAACCAAGCAACATCAATTTCATTATCGAAGTGACCGATATTACAAACAATAGCTTTGTCTTTCATTGCTTCAAAATGACGACCTACAATAATATCTTTATTACCAGTAGTAGTAACAACAATGTCAGCTTCTTTTACTGCAACGTCCATCGCTTTAACTTCGAAACCTTCCATTGCCGCTTGAAGCGCACAAATAGGATCGATTTCAGTAACGATAACACGCGCACCTGCAGCTTGCAATGATTGAGCAGAACCTTTTCCTACATCACCATAACCAGCAACAACAGCAACTTTACCTGCAATCATAACATCTGTAGCACGACGAATACCATCTATTAAAGACTCCCGACAACCGTATTTATTATCGAACTTCGATTTTGTAACCGAGTCGTTCACATTAATGGCTGGCATAACTAGAGTACCATTCTTCTCTCTATCGTATAAACGGTGAACGCCTGTAGTAGTCTCCTCAGACAATCCTTTGATGTCAGCAACCAACTCAGGGAATTGATCAAAAACCATATTGGTTAAATCACCACCATCATCTAAGATTAAATTTAAAGCTTTTCCACCTTCAAAACCGCGTAGGGTTTGTTCTATACACCAATCAAACTCCTGGTCATTCATTCCTTTCCAGGCGTACACAGGTACACCTGTAGCAGCAATAGCAGCAGCGGCATGATCTTGAGTAGAAAAAATATTACAAGAAGACCAAGTTACTTCAGCACCTAAAGCCGTTAAAGTTTCAATCAACACTGCAGTTTGGATCGTCATGTGTAAACATCCTGCAATACGCGCACCTTTTAAAGGTTGTGCTGCTGCATATTCTTCACGAATAGACATCAAACCTGGCATCTCTGCCTCAGCTAAACGAATTTCTTTTCTTCCCCAATCAGCTAAAGAAATGTCTTTAACCTTGTACCGAACATCACTCATAGTAGTCGAACTCATCTTAATAATAATTTAGAGTGCAAAGATACAATAATATTGATTTCAGTGAACGCTTAACGATGAACAGTTTACTATTACTCTCAAAGACTTACGAATTGTATTTATTGTACTCCTGTTCACTAATTCCATGTCTGTTCGAGTCTATCGAGCAGAGGTGCAAAAACCTAATCACAAGATGCATATATTTGCAATCGCAATGAAACAAGTATTTCACAAAATAGTCCAAGAAAAAAACCAAATCTACGTTTGGAAGGTAACTTCTGTACTTAATGACTTATGCAAGAACCCTAGCCTTTCAGCTAGGGAGCTTGAAGAAGTCAACACCCTGAAAAGTGAAAAGCGAAAAATAGAATTTCTTGCTTGTAGAATTACTTTAAAGAATCTGTTTAATGACAGACTAGAATTAAAACATCACGAATCGGGCAAACCCTATATTAAGGAGGCGAATCATATTTCTATTTCACACAGCAAGGATTATATCGCTATCGCTTATGGAGAAGAAAATATTGGAATCGACATTGAACAACCTCAAGAGAAGATGCTTAAGCTCATTCCGAGAATACTATCAGAAATGGAATTAAAACAATTTCATCAAAACCCTACTATAGAGAATGCTTGTAAAATGTGGGGCACTAAAGAATCTGTACTCAAATATATTGGCGACAAAAACCTTAACTATCGTGACGATATTAAAATCGAAAAAAATTCAATAAAATACTTAAACCTCCACTTTGAACTGTGTTTTGAAACTATTGAAGAGATGATTTTGACGTATGTAATTAAGGTATAGTTACTGGTAGATAGTTGTTGGTTGTTAGATTTCACTCCAAGAACCATCAACTTCCAACTAACAACAAATTGCTACTCCTGACAATCGCAAGGTTCACTCATAAATAAGTCGACCGATTTCAGCATTGTTAAATAACTATTGTATTTCTGATAAGACATAGCTACGCCTCTAATGTCGAGATGTTTCAAATTCTCTAATTGCCCTATCTCCTTTAGCAGAACATTTATATAATTATCCCATAAATCGAGATGCTCTAACGATTCGAGCTGAGAAATGTGCTTAGGGATTTCCGAAATATCATTCCTGCTCAAATCCAGAAAAGTAAGTTTTGACAAATCAAGTAAGGAGTCTGGGAAGGCTTGAATCTTATTTTTACTTAAATCGAGTTTAACCAGATTTGGAAACTGACTTAATACTTCAGGAAAACATGTAAACCCTTGTCTTTTTAATTGGAGCTGATAAACTTGTGATGGATTCTCCAAAGCTGACTCTAAGCTTTTATACCACACACCCTCTTGAGCACACAAGTTAAAAGCACAAAAAAACAGGGCGAATAGCAATCTCATCTTATCTATTTAAAACATCGATTTTATCTTTCTTCAACTGTGCCCTTAAAGCGTCTAAGCCATCAAATTTTTGCTCATCGCGAATCCAATCGTCAAAGAGAACCGTCAACTCTTCACCGTAAATATCTTCATCAAATCCAATGATATGTACTTCAATGGTTTTCTCCGTCCCATCAACTGTCGGGCGAACACCGATATTTAGCATCCCTTTATACTCTTTATCGTGAACAAGAGCACGGACCGCGTAAACACCATTTGCAGGTACCAACTTATGAGAATCTACCACTTTAATGTTTGCAGTAGGGAAACCAATTTGGTGTCCTAAATGATCCCCCTTAACCACTATTCCTGTCAAACTAAAATCGTGAGTTAAATATTCTCTAGCTGTCATAATATGACCACCATCCAATGCTTTCCTGATTTTGGTTGAACTTACTGAAACCTCATCAATATCCTGAGCACAAATCTCCTCAACCTGAAAACCGTACATAGGACCGTATTCTTTTAAATGCTCAAAACTCCCTTCTCTATTGCGACCAAAATGATGATTATAACCGATTACCAATCTTGAAGTACCAATTTTGTTGACCAATATATCGCGCACAAACTCTACGGAAGACAAACGTGAAAATTCTCTGGAAAAAGGATGAATGATTAAGTGATCGATACCTGCTTGTTCGAGCAGTGCAATCTTTTCATTCTTTGTACTAATAAGTTTCAAATCATTATCGGAAAATAAAACCATACGCGGATGTGGAAAAAAGGTCAACAATACCGTCTCCCCTTTTACATCTTCTGCTATCTCTCTTAGCCGATTTATGATTTTTAAATGACCAATGTGAACTCCATCAAAAGTCCCTGTTGTAACAACAGCATTTTCAATTTTTTGAAACTCTTCTATGCTATGATATATTTTCACAAATGGAAATCTAAAGAGATTATTCTCAGTTCTTAAACAAGCTATAAGGCCTAACTTTAATGCGCATTCAAAATTAGAAAAATAAAAAAGATGACAGCCATTATCTAATTAAATAAAAATCAGTAAATTTGCGCCCGTAAAACGAGGACAATTCAGTTTCAACAAAATATATTTTACGATGTCAAAAAATATCGGAAAAATCGCCCAAGTAATTGGACCAGTAGTCGACGTTAAATTCGACAGTAAAGATGCTCAACTACCTAACATCTATGATTCTCTTGAAATTACTAGAGAAAATGGTAAAAAGGTAATCCTTGAATGTCAACAACACATTGGAGAAAACACAATTCGTGCGATCTCAATGGATTCTACTGATGGCTTAAGTAGAGGGAATAAAGTTGTTTCAACTGGCTCTCCTATCCTTATGCCTATTGGTGAAGAGATTAAAGGGCGTTTATTTAACGTTGTTGGTGACGCGATTGACGGTATTAAGCAACTGAGTAAAGAAGGTGGTTACCCAATTCACCGTGATGCTCCAAGATTCGAAGACTTATCAACTTCTTCTGAAATTTTACTTACAGGTATTAAAGTAATTGACTTAGTTGAACCTTATTCTAAAGGTGGTAAAATTGGTCTTTTCGGTGGTGCCGGTGTAGGTAAAACTGTATTGATCATGGAGTTGATTAACAATATTGCCAAAGGTCACGATGGTATTTCTGTATTTGCTGGTGTAGGTGAGCGTACTCGTGAGGGTAACGATTTACTACGTGAGATGATTGAATCTGGCGTAATCAAGTACGGTAAAGAGTTTGAAGAGGACATGGAAAAAGGTGGTTGGGATCTTACGAAAGTAGATCACAAAGAATTAATTAATTCTCAAGCTACTTTAGTATTCGGTCAGATGAACGAATCTCCAGGATCTCGTGCTCGTGTTGCACTTTCAGGATTAACTTTAGCTGAATATTACCGTGATGGTGAAGGCGATGGTGCTGGACGTGATATCTTATTCTTTATCGATAACATTTTCCGTTTCACACAAGCCGGTTCTGAAGTATCTGCTTTATTAGGTCGTATGCCTTCTGCCGTAGGTTACCAACCAACATTGGCAACAGAAATGGGAGCGATGCAAGAACGTATTACTTCTACTAAAAACGGATCTATTACTTCGGTACAAGCGGTATACGTACCTGCCGATGACCTTACTGACCCTGCTCCAGCGACAACGTTCGCTCACTTGGATGCAACTACAGTATTGTCTCGTAAGATTGCCGAGCTAGGTATTTACCCAGCGGTTGATCCACTAGATTCTACTTCACGTATTCTTAACCCAGAAGTATTGGGTGACGAGCACTACAAATGTGCACAAGACGTAAAAGAAATTCTACAACGCTATAAAGAACTTCAAGATATTATCGCCATCTTAGGATTGGACGAATTATCTGAAGAAGATAAACAAGCCGTTCACCGCGCTCGTCGTGTACAACGTTTCTTATCTCAACCTTTCCACGTAGCTGAGCAATTTACAGGTTTAGTAGGTGTTTATGTAAGTATGGAAGATACGATCAAAGGATTCAATATGATTCTTGATGGTAAATTAGATCACTTACCAGAAGCAGCCTTCAACTTAGTAGGTTCTATTGATGAAGCTATCGAAAAAGGTGAGAAAATTTTAGCTGAAGCTAAAGCTTAATACGCCTCGATATGCTAGTAGAAATTATCACACCCGACGCTAAACTATTTGAAGGAGAAGTTCTTTCTATTGAACTTCCCGGAACAAATGGTCGCTTTGAGATATTGAATGATCACGCGCCGATTATTTCTACACTAACGGCTGGTGAAATTTCAATCGCTATAGATAAAGGTCAAAAAGAATCTTTCGAGATTAACGGTGGCGTTATCGAAATGCAAAACAATAAAATTATCGTTTTAGCTGACTAAGCTTTTTCGATTTACATATTAAAGAGTCCCGAAGTTTCGGGACTCTTTTTTTATACCTAAGATTTACAATTCGAATGAAGAGTGGAATTTCACCAATATAGACTTCACTCGGCTGTCAGTCAAATATTCTTTAGAAGACATCTCCTGCCAAAAAGATTCCTCTTTCAGCTTCAGCTTTACATCCCAAGTATGATAAACTATACTCTTATCAAGGTTGGGCTCTAAATAGTTCTTTACAAATGGATAAAGTGAAGCATCAAAGGATACAGCACTGACTTTTTGCTTCCTAACCTGTTCTGCAATTTGAATAGCCTTAGCTTTAAACTTAGAGACATCACTATCCCTTAGACTCGTAGGGATGTAGAATGAAGTATGAAAACCTAAGTCAGCTAAACGCGAAAAACTACCTGTATTAGAAATCGTTTCAACGATTGCATTATTTTTAATAGAATACAGCGCATCTAAATCAACTAACCTCTGCTCTAGTGCTAGCAAGTTACTCTCGTTTAAGTTTTTAATGTCTAACCATATATTCTTCATTGGTTGATTGCCAATTTTTATCAAGAAATCCTCTAATCGGATCCCTGAAAGAGCTCCATTATCATGACCAATTTCAAAATAAGATAAACCATCTTGCTGTTTAAAAATCACGTCAACCTCAATACTGTTACAGCCAGAATACATTGTTTCACATAGCTTACCAACAGTGTTTACACGATGAGGATAAATTTTGGAGTTTAAGTGAAGGCTATCGATGATAGCTAAATTTTTCTTCTGATGATGAAAATTATTTTTAGAATCCGAATACCCCAACTTACCATGAAGCGTAAAACACTCACTATCGTTTAATCGATATTCACTACTCATTAAACTGCGTTCTGAATAGTAATGACTTGTATTGATGACGACAAAGTCGATGAGCAGCTCATAGATGAAGTCATTCGAAAATAAGGACTCTTTATTAGAGTTAAAATGATTATAAGCTGCAGCGTATTTAGATTTATAGCCTTCGGAAAACCACGCAAACAATGGCGTTTGTGTCATTGCAAAAGTAAAACCACTAGCATTATGCCCCTTATTGGCAAATACATCTTCAGAGTGATCAGAGAAATACAAACATGCTGATGTACCCTTAAACTCATTTACAACACTTATAACATCACTTACCAACTGATCTTGATAAACCACGCTATTATCATACTCATTTACATTTTTAGCCCAATAATTATTTTCACCAAAAAGCCCTTTAGGTAATTTACCATTGTACAAATTAAAGTTTTTGGGATATCGATTTTTATATGCTCCATGATTACCCATCATATGTAAAAATACTACCGTATTCTGATCAATCCCTGCGTCTACAATTTTACTTAACTCCTCAACCAATCGCTCATCTAAAAAATTAGTTTGTGTAACCGTACCGACATTCGTGTTAATATTTATTCTTGTATCCGCCCTATCAGCCAAAACAGAAATCGGGTTATCCCATTCGCCATAACTTACTTGATTGCTTATCCAATAGGTATCAAAATCTGCCACCTCCATAACATCCAATATTGATATCGACGTAAAATACTCTTCTCCGTTTAACTGATTAGCAGTGGTTAAAGCTTGAGTTAAAACTGGAATAGTATGGGTGTGATTCGAAAATGCATTATCATATTTCACAAGACCACCATGCTTGTTAATACTATCTAACAATGGAGTCGTGTTGCGGTGATAACCATAAAGACTCATATGATTCTTATTCAATGATTCCCCTACTATCACTACATAAAGCTCATTCCCTTCTTCTTTGGTAGCCTCAAAACTTACATCGCCAACTTTGCGTTTATTAAGTTCTTTTCTAAACTTTTCTAGCTCTTGGGCATACACCTCTTTAGTGTTGATTATCAGGCTAGGCAAAGACAAACGCTCAATCAAATTAAGATTTACAACTACCAGTAAGAAAACAACCATTTTCGAATAAATACTAGATTTCAAACTAAATTTAGATAGATAACCTTGATAGAACAAGACTAAAATTAAACCCAAAATAATGATAGGAATCAATGATAGCTGAAAAATTGAAGCATACATCATTGCAAACTCATAAGCCTCTCTAAGATTACTCTGATAAATCGCATTAAGCTGCGAAACATTCATTGGAAGATGAAATGCTTTATTGTATAAGACAAAAACGAAAGGAGGAATTAAAAAAGCTAATCCAATTAAAGAAGATAAAAAAGAAGCTATCCACTTTGAAAACCTACCAACAGCCTCATAAATCAAGATCATTAAAAATGCTCCAGACCAAACAAACAAAGTGAGTACCCAAACCTCTTCTGCTGCAATAGCATCAAAATTAGAATGCGTTGCGTACAAATAGAGCCCGTAAATTATGATTGTTAGCCAAGACAGTATACCGTATCTTATAGACTTCATAAAACTATGGAAAGCAAGCCATACCAATGCATTCACAATTACAAGAGCAATAATGATTTTTGTACAATAAAAAACGAGTCCAAAAATTGATATAAACAACACAAATGAACCTAGTAAATCACGCTTACTCAATTCGTTCTTAATAGTAGAATCGCTTCGGTTTTTTAAAAAATTAATGAGAAATAAAATGGTAATGAGTATAGTAAGATAACCTTCTAATGTCATGATAAGTCTGTTTCTGTAATTAGGTGCTCGGTAAATATAACCAATCCACATGCCAATAGTACAATTCAATATTTATTCATTATCGATTAAATTCCTTTCATATCTTTACCCCATGCCTAAAGCACTCAACATAGAGAATAAACTAGTAGAAAAACTAACTACTCGTAAGCAAACGAATAGCTTGAGAGCCTTGCGGTCGAACAAAAATCTCATTGATTTTTGCTCTAACGACTATTTAGGATTCTCCAGAACTCTAAGGGTCAAAGAATCGAATAAACAAGGAGCTACAGGCTCTCGATTAATAAGCGGAAACTCTTCTCAATTCGAACTTTTAGAAGCGAAAATTGCAAAATTTCACCAAGCAGAAGCTGGACTGATTTTCAATTCGGGTTACGATGCTAATATTGGTTTGTTTTCGTGTATTGCGGACAAAGACGACACCATCATCTACGATCAATATATTCATGCGAGTATACGCGATGGGATTCGATTATCTAATGCGCGTTCTTTTGCTTTTGAGCACAATAATATTGATGCTTTAGAGAAAAAACTACAACAAGCAAATGGAACTATTTTAGTCGCCATAGAGTCCATTTATTCTATGGATGGCGACGAAGCTCCTCTAGAGAAAATTGTTGCTCTTTGCAAAAAATACGATGCACAAATCATCCTCGACGAAGCTCATGCAACTGGAATTGTGGGTGAAAATGGCGAAGGCTTAGCACAGCATATAAATCTAGAATCTAAACTATTTGCTCGCGTTCATACTTTCGGGAAAGCCATGGGCTGCCATGGGGCTATTATTTTAGGCTCAGAAAATCTCAGACAATTTCTTATCAATTTTGCGCGCTCATTTATTTATACTACTGCACTTTCAGAACATAGTTTAAACGCCATTGAAAGCGCTTATAATCAATTGGGGAATTCAACTCAAGAGAAAGAGAAATTACAAAGTAATATTCAATTCTTTCAGAGCATACTTTCGGATGATTTAAAGTCAAAATTGATTCAAAATACGAGTCCAATTCAATGCATATTGGTTCCTGGAAATAAGGCTGTAAAGGAAGTGGAAAAAGAATTGCAGCTTCGAGGATTCGATATCAGAGCTATACTGCATCCAACTGTTGAGGAAGGCAAAGAAAGAATTAGAATTTGTGTCCACAGCTTCAACACCCCAGAAGAAATAAAATCTTGTGTGAAAAGCTTAGAAGAATTGATAAAATGAAGACATACTTTATAACAGGAATAGGGACTGAAGTTGGTAAAACCATTGCTTCGGCTATTATTACTCAAGCTTTAGAAGCCGATTATTGGAAACCGGTGCAAGCGGGAGAATTGGATTCGAGCGATAGCATGAAAGTTCAGTCGCTAATCGATAATGACAGTTCTAAATTTCACCCCGAAGCATATCGTTTAAATCACCCGATGTCGCCACATGCGGCTGCAGAAAGAGATGGAGTAGAAATAGATATTTCTTCCTTTGAAATGCCAAAGACCACGAATCATTTAGTGATTGAAGGCGCTGGTGGATTACTTGTTCCGCTAAATAAAAAAGACACCATCCTCGACCTTATAGAGATTCTAAAATGTGAAGTCATCTTAGTGTCACGTCACTACTTAGGTAGCATCAACCACACCTTAATGAGCATAGAACTATTGAAACAAAGAAACATTCCTATCAAAGGAATTCTATTCAATGGAAACGAAAATAAAGACACAGAATCTATCATCAAAGAGATGACAGGAATTGAAGTTTTAGGACGTATAGACGAATTAGAAGACTTGAATAAAGCAGTCATCAATTCTATTGCACAAGGATTAAAAGGAGCATTGATTTAAAATGTCATCCTGAGCCTGTCGAAGGATAGAGTACAAAATAATTGCTGAAGGCTGAAAGCTGAAAGCTGACCTCTGAAAAAGAATGAGTTTAGTAGAAAAAGATCAAAAATACATCTGGCATCCCTTCACACAAATGAAGACTGCTGGTCCTGCACTACCGATTGTAAAAGGAGAAGGAACCCTATTGATAGACGATAAAGGGAATTCGTATATCGATGCTATTTCATCGTGGTGGGTGAATCTTCATGGACATAGCCACCCCTATATTGCAGAGAAGGTTTACGAACAAATGCTACAATTGGAACATGTTGTTTTTGCAGGTTTCACACATACGCCTGCAGTAGAATTATGCGAAAAACTTTCGAAGCACTTACCCGCTAACCAAGCCAAATTCTTTTTCTCTGGCGATGGATCTTCAGCAGTTGAAATAGCCCTTAAAATGAGTGTTCAATACTGGAAAAATAAAGGAGAAAGCAAAACTAGATTTGTAGCTTTAGACGGTGCTTATCACGGTGAAACTTTTGGAGCTATGTCTGCAGGAGCAAGAAGTATTTTCTCAGCTCCCTTTACAGATTTACTTTTCGAAAGCGCTCATATTCCTTTCCCTAAAGATGAACAAACAGCAATTGAAAGTTTAAAAACTGAACTAGCCAAAGGCGATGTAGCGGCTTTCATTTTTGAACCTCTTATACAAGGTGCTGCTGGAATGCGCATGTACAAGCCCGAAATACTTAACAAGTTGATGCTAATCTGTAAAGAAGCCGGTGTTTTATGCATTGCCGATGAGGTGATGACTGGCTTTGGGAGAACAGGAACAACCTTCGCTGTAAACCAAGTAGAAGCCCAACCCGACTTTATTTGTATGTCTAAAGGATTGTCAGGAGGAACACTCCCCCTTTCATTGACTACTTGCACCCAAGCTATTTACGATGCCTTTTTAGGAGATGATATTCAAAAAGCCTTCTTACACGGACACTCTTTTACTGGAAATCCTATTGGTTGTGTTGCCGCTATTGCCAGTTTAGAATTACTCGAAAAAGAAGAATGTCAGGAAGCGATGAAGAATATTGCAGCTAGACATAAAGTATTTGCAGAGCAGATTAAAACACTAGATGTTATTGCAGACATTCGCCAAACGGGAACGGTAATAGCCATTGAATTAAAAGTCGATTCTTCGGGTTACTCAAGTACCATCAGACAACAATTGTATCAAGACTTTTTAAGTCAAGGAGTATTATTAAGACCACTCGGAAATGTAATTTACATCCTTCCACCCTATTGTATTACAGAGCAAGAGTTGACTAAAGTTTATGAAGTAATTGAAGCTAAACTGAAAGCCCTATGTTAAAACATCAAACAAGACTAAAACTTTATCTAATCGTTTCTATATTAAGCTTTATAGGAGCAATTTCATTTCTATGTTACGACTTAACAGTAATAAAATCTATGAGTGAGTACACGAATCCATTTGTGTATGTATTTGCTGGAGCTACATTTTTACAACATTTTGAAAGAAAGTATAAAATTGTAAAACGATAAGCCCCATTCTCAAATTCTCAAATTCTCAAATCTTCAAATTGATTTTTAAATTCCCGACCGAATTGCTTCCACAGGATCCAATTTAGAAGCAGAGACCGCAGGGATCATTCCTGAAATAATTCCGATTAAAACAGAAACCCATAAGCCAGTAACTATATTACTTGTAGATAAAGAAATATCAAAATCGATATAGGTATTTGCGAGAACTGTACCTCCATAAACCAAGAGTAATCCTAAGGCTCCACCAATTAAGCAAAGTAAGATTGCTTCAAACAAAAACTGCAATAAGATGAAATAATTCTTAGCGCCAATTGCCTTTTGAATACCTATAATATTGGTTCGCTCTTTTACGGAAACAAACATAATATTGGCAATTCCGAAACCTCCAACAAGTAGCGAAAATCCACCGATAATTATCCCCGCCAAATCGATAACCCCAAACATCATATCAATACCATTTGATAAAATACTGGTTTCATTTAATGCAAAATCATCATCGGCTTTAGGAGGCAAACGTCTTACCGAACGCATCACTCTAGTTATATCATCTTTTAACTGTGCATTGCTCACCCCCTCCTTAGCTTTCACCATAAACATAGGGTTGGTAGACTCACTATTCAGTCGCAAAAAATTACGAGCAAACTTTACAGGAATCACAATATTGTCATCATCACTATTCCCGATAATACTGTCGCCAGCTTTTTCGAAAACGCCTATAACAAAAGCCTTTTGCCCCATAAACTTAATCTCTTTCCCTAGAGGGTTATTGCCCTCAAAAAGCACCTCTGCAATATTAGCTCCTATAATAGCCACAGGCTTTCCAGTAGCAGATTCTAAAAGGGAAAAATACCTTCCCGAAGAAAGCTCAAAACCATATACATCTTGATAGCCGTGTGAAACACCAGCTACTCCAATACCTTCAACATCATTCGATTCGAATTTGGCTGTTTTATCTCCTGCTCCTGCAACAAAAGTAGCAGCCTCTGCTACTTCTAAACGCTGCTCTAAACTGGCTAATTCCTGAATTGTGGGTAAGGGTCTTTGATAGTATTTCCACCAAGGGTAGTCGCCCCCCATAGACCAAGGCCATTTGGTTACAAAAACCACATTCTCACCTAAAGATTCTACGCTACCTCTAATGTTTCGTTCCAAGGAATCCACAACGGCAAAGACTGAAATAATTGCAAAAATTCCAATCGTAACCCCTAATAAAGAAAGAAGTGTTCTGAGTTTATTTCCAAATAATGCCTGTATGGCGAAGCGGAAACTTTCTTGTAATATTTTTAATAGTATCATAAGCTATATCTAAAGTAAAGATAGACTTTTTTGAAACCTGTCTACGAGTCATTTTTAGTCATCAATATCCAACACTTTTATCCAGTCAACACAGTCAAATTTAATCTTCAACTTTTAACAATAAAACCCGCATTATTAAAAGTGAATTTCTACTTTTGCAGGAGTATTAAGCATCTCAAAACTAAAGCTTTGAAAAAGATTCAAAACGCCCTGATTTCGGTTTTTCACAAAGACCGTTTAGAACCCATCATTGAAGAATTAAACCGCTTAGGTGTAACCATTTACTCTACTGGAGGAACTCAAAAATTTATTGAGGATCTTGGAGTACCTGTTGTTCCTGTTGAGGATTTAACTAGCTACCCTTCTATATTAGGAGGTCGTGTTAAAACACTTCACCCAAATGTATTTGGTGGAATTTTGGCTCGTCGTCACGAGGCGAATGACTTGAAACAACTAGAAGAGTACAAAATCCCTGAGCTTGACGTAGTGATTGTTGACTTATATCCTTTTGAAGATACAGTTGCTTCAGGATCTGCAGAACAAGATATTATTGAGAAAATTGATATCGGTGGGATTTCTTTAATTCGTGCTACTGCGAAAAACTTTAGAGATACATTAATCGTTCCTTCAAGAGAAGATTACCAAGAGACTTTGGACATCTTAACAGCTCAAGAAGGTGCTACAACTATAGAGCAGAGAAAAGCATTTGCTGCCAAAGCATTCAACATCTCTTCTCACTACGATACGGCTATCTTTAACTACTTTAACGATGGTTCTATCACAGCTCTAAAACAAAGTATCCAAGAGGCAAAAACTCTTCGTTACGGTGAGAACCCTCATCAAGAAGGAATTTTCTTTGGTAAGTTGGATGATATGTTTGAGAAATTAAACGGAAAAGAATTATCCTACAATAACCTTTTAGATGTAGATGCAGCGGTTAACTTACTGGCTGAATTTACCGACACTACTTTTGCAGTACTTAAACACAACAATGCTTGTGGTTTAGCTTCTCGCGAAAACCTTGTAGACGCTTGGAAAGATGCACTTGCTGCTGACCCTGTTTCTGCTTTCGGTGGAGTGTTGATAACTAATAGAAAAGTGGATATTGAAACTGCCGAAGAAATTCATAAATTGTTCTTCGAAGTGATTATCGCTCCAGCTTACGATGAGGCTGCTTTAGAACTGTTTAAAACTAAGAAAAATCGCGTCGTTCTTATACAAAAAGAAGTGGCTTTGCCTACTACGACTGTTCGCACAATATTGAACGGTGTATTGGTACAAGATAAAGATTCGAAAACAGATGCAATTGCAGACATGAAAGATATGTGTAAAGTATTGGCTACAGAAGAGCAAAAATCTGATTTAGCCTTCGCATCCAAACTTTGTAAAAACACTAAATCGAACACGATTATATTTGCTAAAAACAAGCAATTAATCTCAAGTGGCGTAGGACAAACTTCTCGTGTAGATGCTTTAAGACAAGCCATTGTAAAAGCGAAAGCTTTTGGATTTGACTTAAACGGTGCTGTAATGGCTTCTGATGCTTTCTTCCCTTTCCCTGACTGTGTGGAGATTGCTGACAACGAAGGTATAAAAGCAGTAATCCAACCAGGAGGTTCTATCAAAGATCAGTTATCTATTGATTATTGTGATGGAAACGGAATGGCAATGGTATTTACCGGGACAAGACACTTCAAACACTAAAATTGACTATCTATCAACGAATGCTCTTGAAAGAGTATTCGTTGTATATTTTACTAATACCTTAAATAGAAGAGCTCATGGGATTGTTTGACTTCATGACACAAGACATAGCCATTGACTTGGGAACAGCAAATACGCTTATCATACACAATGATAAGGTTGTTGTAGACCAGCCATCTATTGTTGCCATCGACCGCAAAACAGAAAAAATTATTGCGGTTGGTAAAAGGGCACAACAGATGCATGGAAAGTCTCATGACGGAATTAAAACAATTCGTCCGCTTAAAGATGGAGTTATTGCCGACTTCGGAGCATCAGAACAGATGATTCGCGAATTGGTACGGAGTATTCCTAATCTGCGCAACAAATTCTTCTCACCTTCATTAAGAATGGTGATTTGTATCCCTTCTGGAATTACACAAGTTGAAGAAAGAGCGGTAAAAGATTCAGCAGAACAAATTGGCGCTAAAGAAGTCTACTTAATTCACGAGCCAATGGCAGCAGCTATCGGTATAGGAATTGACGTACTAGAGCCAAAAGGAAATATGATTATCGACATAGGTGGTGGTACAACAGAAATTGCTGTACTAGCCTTAGGAGGTATTGTATGTGATAAATCTATTAAAGTTGCAGGTGATGTTTTCACAAGCGATATCGTTTACTATATGCGCACTCAACACAATTTATATGTGGGAGAGCGTACAGCAGAGAAAATTAAAATTCACGTAGGTTCTGCACTCGAAGAATTAGAAAACCCTCCTGAAGACTATCCAGTTCAAGGGCGTGATTTGATGACTGGGAAACCAAAACAAATTCTTGTTTCTTGTGATGAGATAGCCAAAGCGCTCAACAAATCTATCATCCAGGTAGAAGATGCTGTAATGCAAGCTTTAGCCATGACACCTCCAGAATTAGCTGCCGATATTTACAATACAGGTATTTACCTTGCCGGTGGAGGATCAATGCTTAGAGGTTTAGATAAGCGTATTTCTAAAAAGACAGAATTGCCTGTTTATGTTGCAGAAGACCCACTTAGAGCAGTTGTTCGCGGTACGGGGATCGCACTTAAAAACATCGAATCTTTTAGTTTCTTAATGAAGTAGAAACCCCTATAGCTCATGCGCAACTTATTTGCATTTCTCTTTAGGCATCATGTATTATTCGTGTTTATCCTTTTGGAGATTCTCGCTGTGGGAATGATCATTCAAAGTCATTATTACCAAGCTTCACGTTTTGCAAGCTCATCGAATGCTTGGTCAGGAGAACTGTTAGAGAACTTTAGAAGCTCTACAGACTACCTCTCTCTTCGAAAAATTAATGACTTACTCGCAGAGGAGAATGCCCAATTAAAAAATAGAAACCTCAACTCAGCATTTAAAAGTGCTAGTAAAGAAAAAGGACAGTATCAGTACCTTTCTGCCAAAGTCATTAAAAACTCTTACAATAAGCGAAACAATTACCTCACCATAAACAAAGGATCTGCACACGGAATAGAAAATGGTATGGGGGTTTGTATAAATGATGGTGTTGTTGGTATTATTCGTGATATAACAGAACACTATGCTACTGTTATGAGTGTCCTCAATAAAAAGACGGTTATCAGTACCCGCTTTGCTAAATCAAACCACTTTGGGGAATTAATATGGGATGGGAAATCACATGATTTTGCACAACTACATTCTGTAGAAAAATACGTTGATGTTTCTGTAGGGGACAGCCTTATTACCAATAGCTATTCGAGTATCTTCCCAGAGGGAATTGTAATAGGAACCGTAAACAGATTCGAAAGAGAAGAAACTGCAAATTTCTATTCGATAGAAGTAGATTTAAGCGTTGACTTTAGTGATATAGATTATGTTTATGTGATTAAAGATTTATTGAAAAAAGAAAGAATAGAATTGGAATCTAAGCAAGGTGAATAAAGCTCTACAACATATCATCCGTTTTTTCAGTCTTGTTGCTTTGCAAGTTTTATTCCTGAATAATGTACAAATAAGTGGTTACCTAAACCCTTATGTATACATTCTGTTCATTATGTTACTTCCTGCAAAAATGCCAAAAGCAATAGTTTTAGGTTTGGCATTTATAATGGGTTTTACCATTGATATTTTTTCAGATAGCCTCGGAATACACACTGCTGCAACAGTCTTTCTAGCTTATATTCGACCAAGCATACTTTCGCTTGTTTCTGTTAAAGGTGGGGAAGACTTAGAAGCTATTAGCATCAAACAATTAAGATTCGGTAGATTCTTTACCTACTCCGGAATCTTATGTCTTGTACATAATTTCACTTTATTTTACCTTGAAGCCTTTCGCCTAAATGAATTTATAGAAACATTTGGCCGAGCACTTTTTAGTACCATTATAAGTTTATCACTGATTCTGCTTATCGAATCTATGCGCTCTAATTCTAACAAAAGATGAGCAGAAATAAATTCGCAGACCGCAGACTCTTTTTTTACTTTCTCTTTGGTTCAAGTGCCCTTCTTCTTTTAATTACACTATTTGGAATTCAGGTAATCGATGATTCTTACAAATTATCTGCCGACAATAATGTAATTAAAGCCGTTACACTCTACCCTGAAAGAGGTTATATATACGATAGAAATGGTGAACTTTTGGTGACCAACCAAAGAGCTTACGACCTTATGGTTACACCGAGGCAAGTAAAGGAAATGGATACCTTAGGCTTCTGTAATATCATAGATATTGATAGAGAATATTTTGATAAGCAATTTTCTAAAGCTCATAAATACTCTCGCTATAGAGCCTCAATTTTCATTAAAGAAATATCAAAACAAACTGCTGCTCAACTCCAAGAACGTCTGTATGAGTTTCCAGGCTTTTACTTGCAAGAAAGAACCATGAGGGAGTACCCTCAACAGTCTGCAGCACACATATTGGGCTACGTAAGTCAAGTACCCGACTACGTTTTAAAAAAGAACGATTATTATAAAAAGAACGACAACTACGGAATGTCGGGCGTTGAAAGTTCTTATGAAAAAGATTTACGTGGTACACAAGGTGTTCAATACCTTATCCGCGATGTATGGAATCGCGCCAAAGGGAAATTTGAAAATGGTAAATTCGATAGCTTAGCTGTTAATGGTAAGGATTTAGAACTCAGCATAGACATTCAGTTGCAGGAATATGCAGAGCAATTAATGCAAAACAAAAAAGGATCTATCGTAGCCATAGAACCTTCTACGGGTGAAATTTTATCTTTAGTAAGTAGCCCCTATTACGACCCTAATTTATTAATAGGTCGCTCGCGTTCTCCTAACTTCAACCGAATGTATAAGGACGAGGATAAGCCTTTATTCGATAGAAGTTTATTAGCTGAATATCCACCTGGCTCAACCTTCAAATTACTGAATGCTTTAATAGCCTTGGAGGAAGATGTAATCTCAGCTCGAACAAGTTTTTCTTGTGATGAAGGTTGGCGCTTTAGTGCTAAACTCAAAATTGGTTGTCACGCACATCGTTCGCCACTAAACCTGACTGAGTCTATTACCCAATCTTGTAATGCATACTATTGTAATACCTTCAGACGTATAATAGAAAAGTATCCTACCGCAGCCGAAGGATACGAAAACTGGAGAAATCATGTCCTTAGTTTTGGGCTAGGGAATTTCCTTGGAAACGATTTATATACTGGAAGAAAAGGGAGAGTTCCAAGCGTTGATTTCTACAACCATCAGTATGGTAAAAGAAGATGGAAAGCACCAACAGTAATATCACTCTCTATTGGTCAAGACGCCCTAGTAGTATCGCCAATACAAATGGCTAATATGTGTGCGGCGATAGCCAATCGTGGTCATTACTTTACGCCGCATATTGTACGTAAAGTAGATGGTGAACTGCTTACTGACAGTACGTATACAATTCCTAAATATACCACAGTAGACGAAAAACACTATAAAACTGTGATTAATGGAATGGAAAAAGTGTTTACAGATAAACACGGTACAGCAAAAACTGCTCGTGTTAAAAACATAGAAATTTGTGGTAAAACAGGTACTGCAGAAAATCCACACGGAGAAGATCATTCTATCTTCATCGCCTTTGCACCGAAGGATAACCCACAAATTGCACTTGCAGTTTATGTAGAAAATGGGGGTTGGGGTTCTACTTGGGCTGCTCCAATTGCAAGTTTAATGATCGAGCAATATCTAACAGGTCAAATTACCAATACCAAACAAGAAGCTTTTATTCTGAATGGAAATTTAATGAATCAGGACGATGAGAAATAACAAAAGCTTCTTTGCAAATATCGACTGGACATTAGTGCTCATCTATGGATTGATGTTGTTTTTCGGATGGCTAAATATATATGCAGCAAACTACGGAGAAGGTAGCCACGATTTATTAACCATGGCAGCCGAACCCGGGAAACAGCTCTTCTGGATAGGAACTTCCTGTGTGTGGATTGTACTCATCCTTATCTTAGATGGGAAATTCTATACTACATTTTCCTATTTAATTTATGCCCTAATGTTGCTTCTATTGATTGGAGTACTCGTAGTAGGAAAGGAAATTGGTGGTGCTAGATCTTGGTACGCTCTAGGGAGCTTTAGTATGCAACCCTCAGAATTTGCTAAGGTTGGAGCCCTTTTGGCACTCAGTAAATACCTTAGTCAGTTGAATATTAATTTGGGGAAAATCGACACTCAAATTAAAGCCCTTTCTATTATCACCCTGCCTATTTTATTGATTATGTTGCAACCCGACGCAGGTTCAGCTATCGTTTTTGCATCCTTATTTTTAGTACTTTTTAGAGAAGGTATTTCAAGTATATACCTTGTAATAGCTGGCTTTGCCATTATGCTATTTATCATCACCCTAAAGTTTGAGTTTCAAGTAGCCATGGTAGTAATTACCCTCATTTCTGGACTCTTTGCTTACTTACTCAAAAAAGGAAGAAACTCGATCAAACCAGCTATCATTAGCCTCATTTTAGGACTCGGATTTATCCAGTCTGTCGGCTATTTGTACAATGACATTCTTCGCCCTCACCAAAGAAGTAGAATAGATCTTATCCTAGGAGAAATTGATGATATTCATGGGGCAGGATACAATCTACACCAATCTAAAATTGCTATTGGATCGGGTGGATTTACAGGAAAAGGTTTTTTAGAGGGGACACAAACTAAATTCAATTTTGTGCCCGAACAAAGTACCGATTTCATCTTCTGTACTATTGGAGAGGAATGGGGGTTTATTGGCTCGATTATTACCGTTGGATTATTTATGCTTCTGCTATTTCGCATTATCATATTAGCCGAAAGGCAACGCTCATCATTTAGTAGAGTTTATGGCTATGGGGTAGCAACAATTCTATTCTGTCACTTCTTTATTAATATTGCAATGACAATTGGTATTATGCCCGTAATCGGAATCCCCCTACCCTTCTTTAGTTATGGCGGTTCCTCGCTTTGGGGATTCAGCATACTCCTATTCATCTTTGTGAAATTAGATGCCTATAGAATGGAGGTATTACGTTAATTCTGAGTTGACAGCTTTAAGTTTTGAATTCATTTTCAAATCAATTACGATTGTATAGAAAAAGTAATACAGAATTTGTCTATTGTTTCCTGTCAGAAACTTTTAACCTTTAACTCTTAACTTCTAACAGGTAAATTCTATCTTTCTAGAATGAAGATTAGCCTAGAACACCAAAATAAAACATGGTCTGCCGACTTGTCAAAACCGATAGACATTTCCATTCCTATGCTTGCCTCCGAGCAAAGTGTACGAGCTTGGTATGTTGATCCACTAAAAATAGAACCCGTTCGTATGGGTGACTGGGTAGGTGCTATAAACAAAGGTGCTTCGGTTAACTTCAATAACATTTTTTTTAATCCTCACGGACATGGTACACACACCGAATGTTACGGCCATATCAGTAAGGAACTAGTAAGTGTAAATCAATCTTTAAAGCAATTCGCTTTTACGACAGAATTGGTAAGTATTGATCCCGTTATCAAAGAAAATGGGGATGCAGTGGTGATGCTAGAGCAACTACAAGAGAAATTAGGCACAGATTTACCTAAAGCAATTATCATCCGTACCTCCCCAAATGGAATCGAAAAACTGATAAAAAACTACTCCAATACAAATCCGACTTACCTCGATTATAAAGCTGCAGAATGGTTAAAAGAAAAAGGTGTAGAACAACTCATGATCGATACCCCTTCAGTAGATAGAGAAGAAGATGAAGGAGCCTTGTTAGCACATAGAGCTTTTTGGAATTACCCGGAAAAGCCACGTGCCGAAGCTTGTATTACAGAACTTATTTATGTGCCAGACTCTATTATCGATGGGTTCTATTTGCTGCACTTAAGCTTTGCTTCTTTCGAAAATGATGCTGCTCCGAGCAAGCCTATCTTATATGCTTTAACCTGAACGGTAGACGGTAGACGGTAGACGGTAGACGGTAGACGGTAGACGAAAAATATAAAACTGAACTCCAACGACCAAATACCAACGACTATAGACTATTTTTTAAGATACTTCATTATAACCTCTTGTTGTTTCAATACACATTTACGCTCGTATAAAATAGATAACCTCGTATGTAAAGTAACTGAAGCTGCAGCAGGAATTACAATCAACCATTTGGAAAAATTGATATCTAATACATAAAGTCCTGCAACCATTATGATGATCACATCAAACACGTAAGTTATTGCTCGTGTTGTCTTTATTTCTTTGCGATTCGCCTCAATCTTTTGCTCCACCTCTGGGAGGCTAAGTTTTTTTACAGCATCCAAATCGTTCATTATTCAAAATTTAGTTTTTAAATTTAGCTATAATCTTCAAAACACCAAATAATGAACATAGAAAGCATTCGAGATTTTTGCCTAAAGAAAAATGCAGTTACCGAAGGACTGCCTTTCGGAAGCGATGTTTTAGTCTTTAAAGTTGCTAGAAAGATGTTTCTTTTGGCTAGTTTAGAGGATCAACCCCTATGGATGAATTTGAAATGTGATCCAGAAAAAGCCATTGACTTAAGAGAAAGGTATGACTCTATTCGCCCAGGTTATCATATGAGTAAAATACATTGGAACACAGTAGAAGTAAACGGAGAGTTAAAGCCAGAGTTGATTCAAGAACTTATTAACCATTCTTATGACTTGGTGGTCGCAAAACTGACTAAGAAAACGAAAGAGGAATTCTTTCTGTAAAACGACAAATGGAAAAGTAAAAAGTGAATTCGATTGAAAAATGAAAAACTGCTTCGAAAAGAACGGATTTGAATTCACTTTTTACTCTCCTCATTGTCTAAACCCTATTACAAGAACAAATGTAAAATTCTATTCATGGCTTTATCTTAATAACCGGTTAACAAAAGTTAATTTATGTTATTAGGATTTTTAAGATAAACCCTTGACATCTTGGTAGAAATCACGAAATTTACCTCGATGAATACAACCCACAACTATTGCGCTAGCCTTACGGCATATCAAC